>Ga0134125_10000028_pt1 | contig 218756 bp, 181 predicted proteins | sample KB31751_FD_96464 | JGI IMG/M metagenome (GOLD analysis project Ga0134125, IMG submission 96464) | Terrestrial soil microbial communities with excess Nitrogen fertilizer from Kellogg Biological Station, Michigan, USA - KB3-175-1 | ecosystem: Environmental > Terrestrial > Soil > Unclassified ...
ACTTCTCGAAGCCCAACCGGGAATCCATCTTCGAGGCCGTCTACGACCTCATGAACGAAGCCGACCCGGCGTCGTTTCCGATTTTTTATCGTTGAGGCCCGGAAGCGCCAGGGTCTTCTTCCGAACGCCGCGGAAGCGGGCGGAGGGCTTCCCTCATCGCCGACCTGCGGTAGAATACCCCGTCCAGCCGCGACGGTCCGTCGTGGCCTCCCGGTACGGAAGGAGAGCATGGAATGAGCGGAGTACGGGTCCTGGTCGGTACGCGAAAGGGCACCTTCATCCTGACGTCGGACGGCAAGCGCGAGCGGTGGGACGTCAGCGGTCCCCATTTCGGGGGCTGGGAGATCTACCACCTCAAGGGCTCTCCCGTCAGCCCGGACCGGCTGTACGCCTCGCAGTCCACCGGCTGGCACGGGCAGGTGGTCCAGCGCTCCGACGACGGCGGCAAGACGTGGGAGGCGGTCGGCAACCAGTTCGTCTACGACGGAGTTCCCGGCACCCACCAGTGGTACGACGGCACGCAGCACCCGTGGGAGTTCAAGCGGGTCTGGCATCTCGAACCGTCTCTGACCGATCCCGACACTGTCTACGCCGGAGTCGAGGATGCCGCCCTGTTCCGTTCGACCGACGCCGGCCAGACCTGGCATGAACTCTCCGGTTTGCGCGAGCACCCCACGGGCGCGCAGTGGCAGCCGGGCGCCGGCGGAATGTGCCTGCACACGATTCTGCTCGATCCGAGCCACCCCGAGCGGATGGTCATTGCCATCTCGGCGGCAGGAGCGTTCCGGAGCGACGACGGGGGCCGGACCTGGAAACCGATCAACCGCGGCCTGCGCTCGGAATTCATCCCCGACCCCACGGCCGAGGTCGGCCATTGCGTCCACCACGTCGCCCTGCACCCGGCGCGCCCGGACGTGCTGTTCATGCAGAAGCACTGGGACGTCATGCGCAGCGACGACGCGGGCGACTCCTGGCACGAGATCAGCGGCAACCTGCCGACCGATTTCGGATTCGTGATCGACGTCCACGCGCACGAGCCGGACACCGTCTACGTCGTGCCGATCAAGAGCGACTCGGAGCACTTTCCGCCCGAGGGGAAGCTGCGCGTCTACCGCAGCCGCAAGGGCGGCAACGAGTGGGAAGCGCTCACCCGCGGCCTGCCGCAGAGCGACTGCTACGTGAACGTGTTGCGGGACGCCATGTCCGTCGACCAGCTCGATCCGTGCGGCGTCTACTTCGGCACCACGGGAGGGCAGGTCTACGCCTCCGCCGACGCGGGAGACAACTGGGAACCGATCGTCCGCGACCTGCCCGCCGTCCTCTCCGTCGAGGTCCAGACCCTGCCGTGATCCGCGTCGTGCTGCCGCCGCACCTGCGGACCCTCGCCCGCCTCGAGGGCGACGTGGAGCTTCAGGTCGAGGGGCCGGTGACCCAGCGCACCGTCCTCGACGCGCTTGAATTGCGCTATCCGGTGCTCAAGGGGACGATCCGCGATCACGTCACCCGGCAGCGCCGGGCCTTCCTGCGCTTCTTCGCCTGCGAGCAGGACCTCTCCCTCGATCCCCCGGACGCGCCGCTGCCCGACGCCGTCGCCCGCGGCGACGAGCCGTTCTACGTGATCGGGGCCATTGCGGGGGGTTAGGATGGCAGGCCAGGCTTGGCCGCCCGGTGGGGTTTCGCCGTGCGGCCGGCCAGGCCCGCCGCGACATAGATCAGCTCCGCGGTCTCGACCGGTTTGGCGGTGTGCGCCTGGAAGCCGGCGCGGAGGGCGCGGAGGCGGTCCTCGGCGCGGGCCAGAGCCGTGAGAGCCACCGCCGGGATGGCACCTCCGTCCTCGGGAGCGAGGGCGCGCACCTGCTGGATCAACCAATAGCCGTCCTCGTGCGGCATGCCGATGTCGCTGATGAGGAGGTGCGGCTTTTCCTGCTGCAGGAGCGCCAGCGCTTCGCGTGCCGAGGCCGCGAGCAGAACCAGGGCCCCGCCCGACTCGAGGAGCCTTCGCAGGACCTCGCGGGTGTCGGGCTCGTCGTCCACGACGAGGATCTTGAGGCCTTCGAGCGACAGGTCGGCCGGCTCCTCGAACAGGGCCGCGTCGACGCCCCTCGGGCTCGCCGGTGGCTCGGCCAGGCCGGTGAGGCTGAGGGGAAGCTGAAAGACGAACGTCGAGCCTTTCCCCGGCCCGGCGCTCGACGCGCGGATCTCGCCGCCGTGGAGCTCGACCAGGTTTTTCACGATCGAGAGTCCGAGGCCGAGACCGCCGTGCGTGCGGGTCGTCGAGGCGTCCTGCTGGCGGAAGCGGTCGAAGACGTAGGGGAGGAACTCGGGATCGATTCCCTCGCCGGTATCGCTGACCGTGATCTCCAGATGCGAGCCCACCCGCTCCGCCGCCACCTGCACCTTGCCCCCTTGGGGGGTGAACCGGATCGCGTTGCTGAGGAGGTTCCAGAGGATCTGCTGCAAGCGGCCGGGATCGCCCTTGACCGGCGGCAGGGAAGGACGGATCATCGCTTCGATCCGCAACCCCTTGGCCATGGCGGTGGGCCGCACGGAATCGAGAGCCTTCTCCAGGATCTGAGGCAGGTCGGCGGTCTGGATGTCCAGCCGGATCTTGCCCGTAATGATCCGGCTCATGTCGAGCAGGTCGTCGATCATCTGCGTCTGCAAGCGGGCGTTGCGGCAGATCGTCTCCAATCCTCTCGGCAGCTCCTCCTCCGCGATCTTGGGGACGAGCAGGAGCTGGCTCCAGCCGAGGATGGCGCTCAACGGCGTCCGCAACTCGTGAGAGACGATGGCCAGGAACTCGTCTTTGAGCCGGCTGGCCTCCTCGGCTTCGTTGCGGGCCGCGCGCTCGTTTTCGAGCAGTCGCTCGCGCTCCTGCCGCTGGTCGTGAACGTCGGTCAGCGTGCCCACCCAGCGCAGGACGTTTCCCTGCGCATCCCGGACGGGCGCCACGCGGCTCTCGGTCCAACGCCACGCGCCGTCGTGCCGGCGGTGGCGGAACTCGACGAAGTGCCCCTCGCCGCTGAGGATCGAGGCCTGGTGCAACTCGATCATCGTCGGGAGGTCCTCCGGATGGATCAGCTCGAAGTGGCCGCGCGCCGCGAGATCCTCCGCGGTCCATCCGGTATAGGCGTGCCATTGCGGATTGAGATACTCATAAGGGCCGTCGTGGCTCCTCACCCAGGCCATGCTGGGCATCCCCTCGGTCAACGTGCGGAACAGCGCCTCGGCCTCGCGCCTCCCCTCCTCGGCCTTCTTCCTCGCCGTAATGTCCTGGACCATGGCGATGAAGTAGGACTCTTCGTGCGGCAGGCGTATGCGATGGAGGGAGACGGTGAGGTTGACCCAGACGATCGTGCCGTCTTTGCGGAGATAGCGCTTCTCGAGGGAGAAGGCCGGGATCTCGCCGGCCGTAAGCTGCGCCGTCAAGCCGATTCCCGGCGCCAAGTCATCGGGATGGGTGATCGCCTGGAAGGTGGTCGCCTCGAGCTCCGCGCGCGAGTAGCCGGTAATCCGGCACAAGGCGTCGTTGAAGCGCAGCCAGCGTCCGTCCGGCGCCGTGTGGGCAATGCCGACCGCCGCGCTATCGAACGTCTCCTGCCAGGCGACCTCGGTGGCGCGGAGCACCTGCTCGGGGCTGGGGAGCGCAAGGATCTGCGGCAGAGAGCGCCAAAGGGCGGCGGCGGCCAGGATCGACAGCAGAGCGGTCACCAGCTTGACCAGGCCCTCCAACCGGTACAGCGGCGCCCAGACAGCCGCGAGGCTGAAAAAATGTGTGGCGCCCAAGGCAAGGATGGAGGCCGCGAACATCCAGAACAGGCCACGGAACGCGAGATCACGGCGCCTGCGCGCCAGCAGGGCCAGCGCGGCCAGAATGCTGCAGCAGGCCAACCCGATCAGCAGGTCCGACACCGCGTGGAGCCGGATGACCGAGCCCTCCCCCAGCATGCCAACGGTCACGGCCAGCAGCAGCGGAGACACACCCAACCCATCGCCGGGGCGTTCCAACATCGGAGACTCTCCCTTAGGGTTGTCTTACCGAGGGAGTATCTCACTTTTGAAGCCTTCGGAGAAGTTGCAGTCCAGCCGTTCGCGTGAGTTGGGCGGGCCGAGCCATCCTGGCGCCTGCCGAGGGCCCGACGCGAGCTGTGAGCTCAACGGGCTCATCCCAAACCTCATCGCCGCCTCATCCTCCCCTCATGGTGGTTCTCGGAGTGGGGGTCTATTCTCAGCATCTGAGCGAAACGGCTATCGAAACAGAGCCGATGAAATGGATCGACCCGAACAACACCATCTTGAGACTGCCCAGCTCCAAGGCTTACTGGGACGGTCATGGTAAAGACTCATCTTTACCGAACACAAGGGAGAAAAGAATATGCAATACATCCATCGAACCCTGGCCGCGGTGTTCGTCCTGTTCCTCGCCGCCGTTGCCGCGCAGGCTCAGGGTCCGGTCCTCCAACTGACCACCGACGCCGGAACACCGCTGTTTAACAACAGCTCGTACAACTACGGCACCCTGCTCGCAGGCAACTCTACGCAGAACTCGCTGCGCGTGCGAAACATCGGCAACCAAACCCTTACCCTCTCGGTCACTCTCTCCGGAGGCTCCGGTGTCTTTGCCGTTGACTACTATCCCTCCAGCCTCGGACCCGGGGCCAGCGACGTCATCATCCTCCGGTTCAGCGGCTCGCTGGCGGGCACCTTCACCGGCAACCTCACGGTGACCAGCAACGATACCTCGCACAATCCGGTCGGCCTCGCGCTCACCGGCACGATCGCCGCCTCGCCCGCGGCGATCCCTTCCGTGCGATACAACTTTCCCAGTCCGGTCGCCAAGGTGGTCCCCGGTGACGCCTTCGACATTGGCTCGGCCACCTCGCCTGGTTTCATCACACGGGACTTCAGTATCCAGAACATCGGAAGCTCCACGCTAAACCTCACCAACTTGGCGACGATCTTCAACAGTTGCCCTGGCTTCTCCTTTACCCAGACGCCGCCTTCCTCCTTGACCGCGACTTCGAGCGCCGGCTTCACGATCAAGTTTCAGCAGACCTTCCGCGGTACCTACAGTTGCACCGTGAGCTTCGCCCACAATGGCGCGGGGAACAATCCGCTCAGTTTCACCATCACTGCTCACACCCTGGCGCCCGTCCTCGTGGTCAGCTCCGGCGGCACCCAGATTTTCAACAACGCGCCGGCCCTCAACATGGGATCGACGCCGTTGGGATCGCCCATCTCGAAGGTTTTCACGATCACCAACAATGGTGATGCAACGCTGTCGCTCTCCGGCCTGAGCTCCGGCAGCAGCGCGTTCACGATCTCGGGCTTTCCCTTCAGCGTCGCGGCGGGCAGCAGCGCCAACTTCACGGTGACGTTCAAGGCGCTCAACGCGGGCACTTACAACAGTCAATATTCTTTTGGCACCTCGGACCCGCAGTTTCCCTCCTTCAATTTGAACGTGCAGGCGACCGGCGTGGGGCCCGCGATGACGGTGACCGATCCGGGCGGCGCGGTCGTTCCCAACGGATCGACCTACGCTTATGGCAGCACGCCGCAGGGCGTGTCGACCTCGCGGCTGTTCACCATCAGCAACAGCGGCAACGCGGCGCTCACGATCAGCAACTTCGCGTTGAGCAATCCGGGTGGTGGCTACTCGATCCTCGCGAGCCCGGCGGCCTCCGTCGCCGGTCCGGGGAGCACGACCTTCCGGATCCGCCTGCTGAGCAACTTCCCCGGCAGCTACTCGGCCACGGTGACGTTCAACACCAACGATCCGAATTTCCCGGCCTTTACCCTCAACTTGACCGGCACCGTGACGTCGACGGCCGGAAGCCCCACGATCCGCGTCACCGCCGGTGACGGGACCAACATTCCGAACGGCGGCAGCTTCACCTTCCCCGCGACGACGCTCGGCACCGCGGTGTCGCGCGCCTTCCTCATCTACAACGACGGCACCGCCGACCTGATCCTCTCGAACCCCACGGGCCTGGTGAGTGGCACGGGCTTCGCGCAGGGCCAAGTGCCGCCCACGACGCCGATCCCGCCGGGAGGCAACAGCATGTTCCGTGTCAACCTCACAGCCGCCGCCCGCGGCACCTTCAACGGCACGGTGACGATCCAGAGCAACGACACGGCGCACACCCCCTTCACCTTCGCGGTTCACGGGACGGTGAATTAGCCGTCCGTTCGAAGCGGAATCCCACCGGGGGCCCGCCGAGGCGGGGCCCCCGGCCTCCGGGTCAGCGACGCGCCGGAGGAACCGGAACCTTGCCTCCTGCCTTCTTGAGCGCCTCGATTTGCGCGTTCTTATACGCCGTCGCTGCCGCATCGGGAGCCGAGCGCACCTGTGGATGCTGATTGACTCGGAACCTGGCCGGCGGCGGGCCGACTTGCCAGCGCAGCGCGATCACCGGTTTCACCGCGGCACGGGTCTTTTTCGGCACGTTGGCCAGATAGATCGCGCGCTGCGCCGGCGTGAGACCCGCTACCGCGTCTTTGATAAACGATTCCGCGGCGGTTGCCGGCGTGCGCGCGTGTGTACCGGAAGCCCACGTCGTCGCGATTGTTGCGGCCCTCGCCCGAGTCCCGACAATCGAGGAACGTGCCGAAGGCGTGCCAGTCCAACTCACGTGCAACTCGCCCGCGACAAGCCCTTGCGCGGTCGGATCTGGCAGATCGTGGAATGTCAGCAACACCGCTTCATTCGGCACGAACGAAACCGTGGCCGCACCCGCGTTGGTATTGGTGAGGAATGTGGTGCCGCTCTTGACGACTCCGGCCGTAGCGCCGGCCGGCCACTTGAACCGGAACGTGTATTGGTTTCCAAGGTACGAGATGTAGTGCTGGTCGCCGCTGCAATAGCCCTCGTCGCCCCAGCCACGCACGAAAAAGGACCACGTGTCGTCTGCGAAATCGCTGTTGGCGTGCCACGCGAACGCCCATGCTGGATGAGACTCCGCGCCCGGAGTATGGATGAAGTCAACGCCCAGCAGGCCGGTGACGACAATATCCTTCCCGTCGAGGAAATTGTGCGCCTGGCTGTCCCCGTCGTCGACCGCCTTGTGGAACGCCGTCCATAGCGGCAGCTTGAAGTCGTCGGTGAGCACGTCCACGGTGTCCTCGCTATCGAACTCCACGTGAACGCCGTCATTCCTCCCGGCCGTCGCGATGGCGGCCCCCGGCGTCTGGATGTTCACCGCGTAATCGTCGTCGTCGTAGACGGAGTTGGAATGAAGATCCCAAGTCACGCTTCCCGTATAAGTGGCGGGCGTCCAATTGGCATGTCCGCCCAGCCCGTGGTCGCTCCAGTGGTACCTCAACTCGCAGGTGTAATGTTCGTCCTTGTTCGTGATCTGGCCCGTGCTCACGCAATCCGGCTGATTGGATGGGTCGTTCCAGGGCCAGCGGCAGGTGTCAGGGCTCGGGAAGTGATGATGCCAGTCCGGATTTAACGGAATCCCATTGTCGTCGAACGTCGTGAGATTCAGATCCCAGTCGCGCGTGCCGCTGGTTCCCACTCCTGATCCAGTTTTGTGAGCTACCGTCAGCACGACCCAAGCCGGACCGCCAGTGGCACCCTTGCATTGGTCATTGGGTCCGTCGTCGTGGCTGCCGTATCCGTTGTCGGAATAATCGTCGTCCTCGAATCCCAACTGCAAATGAAGATTTCCAGGCGGCGCGGTCGGGGCCACATGGACCTGCCGATTCTGGTATTTCTGGATGCGTTCGAGCGCACCTGTCGCAAACGGGATTGTGATCAGCCCGTGGTAGAGCTTGTCTGAATCTCCGCCAGAAGGATCCACATAACGGTGCCACGTCGACCCATGTCCCCCGGACTGCACGCAACCGCCCGCGCTGATGGTCACCCCGTCGTCAGGCTGAAACGTAATTTGTGGGTAATCGACCGATCGTTTGGTTGGATTCGGTCGATCGATACGGATCTGCTCCACTCCCGGCTGGAGAGTGGTCCTGGTCACGATGTCAAAATCTTCGGCCGAACAGACCGTAGCCAGGAGAAGCGACAAGAATGCAAACTTCGTAGTTACCATGCAATCTCCTTTCCGAAGGCCTTTGAGAAACCCCGAGATGAAGGATGGTGCAACCCTCCGGATGCCGGGCGAGGAGCGGCTTCGAGACTGCTATCTCTTCCCGGCCGATCCCGTAGTCGGCGGTCGCGATGTCAATGAGCGCGTACTTCGCTTCATCCGCGGGACTGAGAAGTAGGAGTACCTCGCGCTCGCGGCGTGTCGATTATACTAGGTTCAGCAAACTCGCTTGGGCTATTACCGAGCGGTCCCGTCTCTATCGCGGCCCTTCAGGCCGCACTGGAATTTAATCCTGCCCCAACCCAGGGCGGTGCCCTGGGCTCAGGAATCACGGCCCGTTGGGCCGGGTGACTTTCAGGTGGCGGTGAGGACCTTGGCTCCGGCGGAGACGCCCCACGGGGTAGCTGGCGCTACCCTCTGGGCGTCTCTACATTACATTGGGTACATTGGGTACATTGGGTGCATTGGGTGGAATCGGTAACGAGACCCCCGCGTCCAACGGGGTCAGCCGCTCCTCCCGTCGCAGTCTTGCCCCACACCCCGGCCGTCACTATCATGATCCCCTATGAAGAGCTCAAGAACCTGGCCCCTTCACTACACCCTTGCCCTGTTGATCGCAGGTGTCTTCGCCTCGGCCTCCGCTCAGATGATCCCGGGGGCCGGCCTGCCCCACGACCTCCAGCGCATCAGCGACTATGTCCTGCTGGTGGATGGCAAGCAGGTGCCGGCCAAGATGTACCAGAGCGACCGCCCGAGCGCCGTCCTCGTCACCGGCTCGCCCTTACCGCCGGTGTTGCTCATGGGGAGCTCCGTGGTGACCGTCAAACCGGCGGCGATCGAGGAGAAGCCTGGCGACCTGGTGAGTCTGCGGTCTGACGCCGTGCTCACACCCCAGGGCAAATTCCAGTACACCGATCCGGACATCAAGTTCTCTGTCGAAGGGCATGCGGCGATCTTGCGCGTGCAGCCTCCCATGCTGGGATTGCGGCAGGCCGGCGAGGTCACGACGCACAACCCCGAGTACCTGACGAGCGCGAAGGCCCTTTCGGTCAAGGGACAGGAGATCGCCGCGCTCCAGAAGGAAGGGCGGCCGGTGACCGTGCGGGTCTACTACGGCTCGTGGTGCTCGCACTGCCGCAAGCTGGTGCCCCACGCCATCCGGCTCGAGCAGGAGCTCAAAGGCAGCAAGATCCACTTCGAGTACTTCGGCGTGCCCCCTGGCTTCACCTCCGACCCTGAAGCCAGAAAAGCGGTGATCCAGTCGATCCCGACGGGGATCGTCTACGTCAATGGCAATGAGGTGGGGCGAATCCTCGGAGACCAGGCCTGGCAGTCCCCCGAGTCCACCCTGCGCGTCATCCTTTCGGCCAGCGGCGCGAAGGGAGGGGGGCGGTAGAGCGGGCGGGATGGGCGCCAGGGTGAGCAAGATAGGGGCATCTATGCACACCCGGCTCGATTTCATACACCAACTTGCCGCTTCCTTGTGCGGGACCGTCTCAGGTATACACGGGAAAGCCGCAAATCTGTGTATAAACGAGGCGAGAGAGGCCGCCGAAGCCTCTTTTATACACACATTGGCGACGGATTGGTGTATCGAAGCTCCTCCCCGACTCTCCCGAGGCGCAATTCCACTCGATCTTGGCGTAGGATACACAGATTTTAGGTAAAAGGGTGTATTCGGGGAGGGATCTGTGTAGGGCTTGGGAGAATCTGTGTATTGACGGGGCGCGGGGAGTGGTTCCGGGATGACCCGGGCTTTGGGGAGCGTTCGACGCCGTCCCCTCTCATCACCCCGGCCCTCTTCTCCCAGCCTCCCCCCCGGCCGCCGGGAGAAGAGGGAGAACAGCCCCGGAGCAATCTCGCCTTGGTTGGCTTCCGGCCCCCCGCATGGTCCCGGGCGCGCTTTTGTTGGTGTTCAGACCTTCCAGGTAGCTGAAGGACCTGGCCTTCGGCGGAGACGCCCCCACCGGAGGTTCCCTCCGGAACGGGGCGTCTCTACATGGGCTGGCAGCGGTATCGAGACGGTCTTCCGCCGGCTCGGACGCCTACCGAGAAGGAGACGACCCTACGCCTTCCGCCGCCGCCTTCGGCGCCGGCGCTTCTTGGGAACCCCGGGGGCTCCCTCGACGCCTTCGGTGCCTTCGGCGGCGTCCTCGGGGCCGTCGTCGAAGTCGTCGTCCGGCCCTTCGTCGTCGCCGTCGCCATCGCCGTCAAACCGTTCGGCGGGCTCAGCCGGCCTGGTGATCACGGCGCGGGGCTGGCCGCCGAAGGCTATGGCGAAGGCTTCCGAGTCGTCGTGCTCCAGGGCGATGTCGCCGTTCTCGCCCCCACTCTCGCTGCCAGTCTCTCCAGCACTCTCTACGCCGCCGTTCTCGCCCGGTCCCTTTTTCTTGCGCTTGCGGCCGCCGCGGCGGCGCTTTCGCTTGCGGGCGGCGGCCTCGTCGCCTCCGGCTCCGGGCTCTCCGGCATCTCGGGTTTGAGCCTTGGCCGGGCCGGCCTCGAGAAGGTCGTCCTCGTAGTCCTCTTCATCTTCAGGGAGGGCGAGGTCCCAGGCCTGGAGGATGACGGGCGTGGGCTTCGGCGGCTTCGTGACTCGCGCGGGCTTCTCCCGCTTCTGCCACTCGATCCGCTCTTCGGGACGGTGCATGCCGGCCGTGGCAATGATCTCGATCTTGACGTCGAGCTCCTCTTCGATCCCCGCCAGCTCCTGCCGGTAGTGGTTCTGGAGGGCGTCGGCCAGCTCGGGATGGAGACTGATCTTCACCCCCTGGATGGCGCCGCTGGCGGCGCGGGCCTCGATGCGCCGCAGAATCGACAGGCTCACCATCTCCTCGCTCGCCAGCCGCCCCGAGCCGTTGCAGGTCGGGCAACTGCGGTGCGTGCGGAGCTGGAGCGCCTGCTGGATGCGCTGCCGGTTGATCTCCAGCAGGCCGTTGGGGCTGATGCGCCCGACGGTGGACCGCGCCTTGTCCGCCTTGAGGGCGTCCTTGACGGCCTTCTCGACCCGGCGCTGGTTCTTCGAGGCCCGCATGTCGATGAAGTCCACCACGATGAGGCCGCCGACGTCGCGCAGCCGGAGCTGGCGGGCCACCTCGTCCGCCGCTTCGAGGTTGGTGTGGAGGGCGGTCTCCTCCTGGGTGGCGGCGCGGGTCGAGCGGCCGGAGTTGACGTCGATGGCGGTCAGCGCCTCGGTGGCGTCGATGACGATCGAGCCGCCGCTCTGCAGCTCCACCCGCCGCTCGTAGATGCGGTCGATCTGCGGCTCGAGGTCGTAGCGGCTGAAGAGCGGCAACCGGTCCGAGTAACGGATCAGGCGCGTCTTCGAGCGCGGCATGAAGGCCATGAGGTAGGCCTCGGCCTTCTGGAACGCCTCGTCGTCGTCGATCAGGACCTCTTCGATCGAGGTGTCCAGGTAGTCCCGCAGGGCCTGGAGGATGAGGTCCTGATCGGTGTAGAGAAGCCGGGTGCCCTTGCCCTCCATGGCCGCCATCTGCACTCGCTTCCACAGCCGCAGCAGGGCCGCGAGGTCGCGGGCGAGCGTCAATTTGGTCTGGTCCAGGGCGTTGGTGCGGAGGATGACGCCGCAGCCGTCGGGGAGGTCGAGGGCGTGGGCCATGCCCTTGAGCTTCTTGCGCGTGTCCTCGTCCTCAACCTTGCGCGACACGCCGCGGGTGTTGTCGAAGGGGGTCAGCACGAGGTAGCGGCCGGCGAGCGAGAGGGCGGTCGTCAGTGCCGCGCCCTTCTGGCCCACGGGGTCCTTGGCGACCTGGACGACGATCGGCTTGCCCTTCTCCAGCACCTCGTCGATGCGCGGGTGGCCATGGTTCGGCGTCTTGTAGAAGGCGTCGGGGACCACGTCCTGGATGGCCAGGAAGCCGTGGCGCTCGACGCCGTAGTCGATGAAGGCCGCGTTCAGGCTGGGCTGAATGCTGGCGATGAGGCCGCGGTAGATGTTCCCCCGGGTCAGGTCCGATTCCGCGACGTCGACTTTGTAGTTCTCCAGGACGTTTCCCTGGACGATGGCGATACGCAGCTCTTCCGGCCGCTGCGCGTTGATCAGCATTCTGCGAGTCAAGTTGTCTCCGATGACTAGAGCATTCTTTTGGCTAAGGTTATTGGGCTGAGGATGATTGGCTGGGAATAGGGGATGGAAATGGCGGGAGGCGAAGCGGTGAAGGAACCTCTTGCAGGAGCGTATTCTGACCCACCCCCTCCGATTCCGCAACCCCAGGGGGGAGGGTCGGCCACGACTGGGTAAAATAGCCCCCTTGCTATATACTGGTTCCAGGAGATTCTGGGCATGAAAATTTCGCTGCTGGTCCCTGCCGGGATGCTGTTGTCCGTCCTCTCGGCGGTTCCCCTCCTCGCGGTCTCGCCGCTCGCCGTCTATGACGACCAGCTCGAGAACGGCTTCGACAACTGGAGCTGGGCGGCGAACAGCCTCGTACAGTCCGCGGTCGTCCACTCCGGGCGTTCGGCGATCTCCTTCGAGCCGGACGGCTGGTCGGGCTTCTTCCTGCATCGCGACGCGGGGATCGACACGGCGGTCTACGACGCCCTGGAGCTCTGGATCCATGGCGGCACCGCGGGCGGGCAGAGCCTGACGGTCGCCTTCGTGACCGGCGGCAGCCCGGTGGGGCAGGCGGCTCTCACCGGCTTCGTGCCGGGGGGGCGGATCCCCTCGGGATGGGTGAAGGTCCGGGTCCCGTTCGCCTCCCTCGGGGTGACTTCCGGCATCTTCGATGGCCTCTGGCTCCAGGACGGCACCGGCGGCAACCAGCCGGCGGTCTACGTGGACGACGTCCAGCTCACGGCGCGCACCACGCCGCCGCCGCCTCCCTCGGTCGTCCAGGTGAGCGTCGATCCGGCGATGGGCCGGCATCCGGTCAGCCCGATGATCTATGGGGTCAACTTCGGCGACGACGGCCAGGCCTCACGGCTGCGCTGGCCCGTGCGGCGCTGGGGAGGCAACTCCACCTCCCGCTATTCCTGGCAGACCGACGCCAGCAACCATGCGTCGGACTGGTTCTTCTACAGCCTCCCGGAGAGCACTCCCAATCCCTCGGCCCTGCCCAACGGCTCGACGGCGGACCTCTTCATCGACGCCACGCGCGCCAGTGGGGGAGAGGCGCTGATCACCGTGCCCACGATCGGGTGGACGCCCATCGACCGCAAGCGCCGGTGGGGATTCTCGGTCCGCAAGTACGGCCCGCAGCAGCAGACAGAGTGCACCGTGACGGGTAACGCCTCCTGGTGCCAGCCCGACGCGGGCAACGGCGTGCGTCCGGACGGCTCGCTCATCGCCGGCAATGCCCCAGGCGACACCTCGAAGGCGATCACTCCCTCGTTCGTCACCAGTTGGATGGCCCACATCTCCAGCCGCACCGGCACGGCGGCTCAGGGGGGAGTGCGGTTCTTCGAGCTCGACAACGAGCCGATGCTCTGGAACAGCACCCACCGCGACGTCCATCCCAAGCCGGTGACCTACGACGAGCTGTGGCAGAAGACCAAGACCTACGGGGCGGCCATGAAGGCCAAGGACCCGAACGTCCAGATCCTCGGCCCCTCCGACTGGGGGTGGTGCGCCTACTTCTTCTCGGCGGCGGACGGCTGCTCGGCGGGGGCGGACGCCCGCGCCCACGGCAACGTGCCGCTCTACGAGTGGCTGCTCGGCCAGGTCCGCGCCTACCAGCGGACCTCCGGGGTGCGACTGATCGACTACGTCGACGTCCATTACTACCCGCAGTCGAACGGCGTGGCCCTCTCGGACGACGAGTCGGCCGCCACCTCGGCCCTCAGGCTGCGCTCGCTGAAAGGTCTCTACGATCCGTCCTATGTGGACGAGTCGTGGATCGGCCAGCCGACGCGGATGATCCCGCGCATGAAGGAATGGATCGCCGCCCGGCTCCCCGGCGCCAAGATCGCCATCACCGAGTACAACTGGGGCAACGACGACGGCCCCTCGAGCGCCCTGGCGCAGGCCGAGGCGCTCGCCATCTTCGGCCGCGAGGGCGTGGACCTCGCGACCCGCTGGGTGGCTCCCGAGCCGGGCAGCCGGGTGGAGGACGCTTTCCGCCTGTATCTCGACTACGACGGCCGGGGCTCCAGGGTGGCGGGGGACAGCGTCCGCGCCACCAGTACCAGCGTCGACGCCGTGGGGGCCTACGCCGTCGCCGTGCCCGCCAGCGCCGGCAAGCGGCTGTTCGTCCTGCTGTTCAACAAGGACACCGTGGACCGCCAGACCGCCGTCCAGGTGGCGGGTGGCGTCACCCATGCCGCGACCCTCTATCGGTTCTCTGCCGGAAGCCGGCTGGCCGCCGCCGGCTCGGTGACGCCCGCGGGAGGAGCGCTCGCGCTGACCCTGCCGGCCCGCTCGGCGACGCTGATGGTGGTGGACCCTTAACCGCTACCGGTCGCGCAGTGCCATAATCCCGGTGACGTCCTTTCAAGAGGAAGGAGCCGGGATGGCCACCAAGCCGAAGCCGAAGAAGTCGCCGATCACGTTCTGCCTGGACATCGGGGGAACCGGCATCAAGGGATTTACCGCCGACGCGGCGGATCGCCCCACCAGCGAGCGCGTGCGCCTCGAGACGCCGCACCCGGCCAGCCCGGACGCGGTGCTCGACGTCGCGGCCGAGATCGTGAAGCAGATGCCCCCCTTCGACCGGGTGGCCTCCGGTTTCCCCGGCGTGGTGGTCCAGGGGAGGACGCTGACGGCGCCCAACCTCGATCCGGCCTGGGAGGGCTTCGACCTCGCCGGGGCGCTGGAGAAACTGACCGGCAAACCGGCGCGGGTGGCCAACGACGCCGGAGTCCAGGGGCTCGCCGTGATCGAGGGTGTCGGCACCGAGTTGGTGCTGACCCTCGGCACCGGCATGGGCTTCGCGCTCTACATCGACGGCCACTACGTGCCCAACATCGAGATGGCGCACCACCCCTTCCGCAAGGAGAAGACCTACGAGGAGCTGGTGGGCAACGCGGCCCTGCACAAGGTGGGCAAGAAGCGGTGGAACCGCCGGGTGAGGAAGGTCATCGCCCAACTGGCGCGCATCTTCAACTACCGCATCCTCTACCTCGGCGGCGGCAACGCGAAGGAGATCCACTTCGAGCTGCCGGAAAACGCCAGGATCGTCGAAAACGTCGCCGGCCTCCTCGGCGGCGTCAAGCTGTGGCAGCAGCCAGGGTGAGGATCAGAGCCACGCCGGAGGGGGCCAGTCCCCGATCTCCGCCCCGGCGGCGGACGCCAGGAGCCCGAAGGCTCGGACCATGCGGCGGAAGGATCGACAGCTCCGATAGGCCGCGGCGAGGTCGAAGAGGGCGGTGAGGGCAGGCTGATCGACGGGCTCGACGTACTTCGTTCCCACCACCATGCTTGCCTTGAGCCGTTCCTTGGCACCGCGAATCGACTCGGGATTGGAGGGAGAGACAGCCTCTTGGAGGATTCGTCGCCTTCCGCGCAGAGATTCGAGCGAGCCAAGGAACCACGCTTCATACTCGCGATGGGCGATGACGATCTCGGATGGGATCCCAGGAGCTTCGGCCTGAACCCAATCACGGACGCGGGATGCTAACTATTTCGGACAGTCTTTGTCACCATCGAACAGGATCAAGATGCCATCGCAGCCACGTTCTTGCCTCAGTGCCAGCCGTACCGTTTCTCGCAGACTTTTCTCGTTCACCAGATCCGAGCGCCTCTTCCGGAGCGGCCGATCAAACATAACGTTAAAGGCGCCGGACTCCTGCTGAAGTCTACGCAAGAGCACGGGCACCGCTCTTTCATCTCCCTCTCCTTCAACGAGGATCTGAAAGATCAAGCAAGCGCCTCGAAAAGGTGAGTGTCGCTCTCTATCCGGCGAACTGGCGGGGAGTCGAGTACGTTTGAACGCAGGAGCTCGCCGGCTTGCATCAATCCTTCTCGTAGAGTCTCACGGGAGGCTTTCCCTACCTCCGAAACTCGGCTGGAGCTGTTCTCCCAAAACAGGATTCGGATATGGCGATCTGTGATCCATTTCGCGTCAAGTAAGTCCGCGCTATGGGTTGTCACCAGAACCTGGTTTTCATCGCTGGCGGCATTCAAGAGATCCGTCGCCACCGTCAGGATTCCTGAATACAAAAAAGCCTCTGGCTCCTCGAAGATCATTAGAGTTCGAACGGGCAGAGGGCGCTGAAACACCGCCAGTAGAAGGCCCAGAACCTGGAGCGTGCCATCCGAGATCTCAGTAGCGTCAAAGTTGTCCTTGGCGCCACCGTCGTGCTGCTGCTCGAATTCCAGGCTTACTATTCCGCCTTGAAAGTGGGACCTCACACGCATGGGTTCAGGTGTTACAACGCTCAGAATCTCGCTGATTCGCTCCACCGTGTCCGGGAACTTTTCCTCGAGAAAGCGCAGTACGTTTGCGGCATTGCTCCAGTCTGCCAAAAGCCTCTCGCTTCTCTCGGCTTTCTGGGGCCTGCGCATGAGGTCGGTTCTTGCCTTGAAGACAGTCATGGAATAGAGCAACTTGAAGGCTAGCTGGAACCGAGAATGTAATCCGAGCCGTGGAAGTAACAGGAACTGAGGATCCAGCTCAGGCTGTAAACCTTCGAGATTCGAGGAGAAGTTTCTGTGGTCGCGGCTGAACCAATGATGGCCGTGCCTTGTAGTAATCTTGCACTGCTCATGAGTGACTTCAAAGGAGTGATCCTCGTTGGCTTGGATCTCGATGCTGTAGAACCCGTCCTGGATTCCTCCTCCCGCCAACTCCACCCGTAGGCCGAAACTTTGCCCGCTTACCGGAGCACTCCGGTGGATGAGGGACGAAATCCCTCCTCTCCTTCGAATGACTTCATCGAGCGGATGCCCCATGGCCTCTTGGAGAAAGGCAAGGGCATCGACCAGGTTGGATTTGCCAACGGCATTCCGGCCCACAAGGAAGGTGGGGTTGAAAAACTCAACCCGCTCGGATTCGAAGCTGCGGAATCCCTTCAGGGTCAGACTGCGGATGACTGGTTTCACAGGCTCCTCCGATTCCGTGAGAGCATAACAGCAGATCTCCTCTGCTAGACTCGTCCTATCCCCTTTGCTGGGGGCAGGAGCGAAATGAAACACTACGACGTAGTCATCCTCGGCGGCGCCTTCAGCGGCGCATCGGCGGCGATCCTGCTGCGGCGGGACCGGCCGGACCTCTCCGTGCTCGTGGTCGAGAAGGCGGTGGCGTTCGACGCCAAGGTGGGGGAGGCCACCACCGAGATGTCGGGCATGTTCCTCACCCGGCGCCTTGCCCAGTGGCAGCACCTGGAGCGGGAGCACCTTCCCAAGGAGGGTCTTCGCTACTGGTGGTTCAACGAGCACGTCCACGGCCACCCCGAGGCGAGCGAGACCGGCGCCTTCCAGCGCAGCACCACCCCGTCCTTCCAACTCCGGCGCGACACGCTCGACGAGCACCTGCTGGCCACCGCCGTGGAGGAGGGGGCCGAGCTGCTGCGCCCGGCGCGGGTGCGCGACGTGGAACTGGGCGAGTTCGACCACCGGGTCACTCTGGAGCGCGACGGCGCCGAGGCGGAGACCGTCTCCTGCCGCTGGGTGCTGGACGCCACGGGGCGGGCCAACTTCCTGGGCAAGCGCCTCGGCCTGATCGAGCGCAACCGCGAGCATCCCACGGCGGCCGTCTGGTGCCGTTGGGAGGGGATACGCCACATCGACGACGTCGCCGCCCGGGGGCCGCTCTCGTTCTCCCGGGGCAACGTCGCCTCCCGGCGCCTTGCCACCAACCACTACATGGGGTTCGGCTACTGGGTCTGGTACATCCCCCTCGGCAACGGCGAGACCTCGATCGGCATCGTCTTCGACACCCGCCTGATGGATCTCGACCGCGGCAAGAACATGGCGAGCGAGTACCTGGCCTTCCTCAAGGCGATCCCCTCCGCCGCGGAGCTGCTGGAAGGGGCGCAGATGAAGGCGGAGGATCTGCGGACCTACTCCAATCTCGCCTACGTCACCCGCCAGTACATGGGCAACGGCTGGGCCTTGATGGGCGACGCGGCGGCGTTCCTCGATCCCTACTACTCTCCCGGGCTCGACCACGCGTCGTTCTCGGTGGAGGCCACGGTGGAGATCGTCAAGGCCCAGACAGGCGGAGAGCTTGCCGGAGAGCCGCTGGCGGCCCGTATCGCCGAGCACAACGCGACCTTCCTGCGCTCCTACCACCGCTTCTTCCAGGCGGTCTACCAGGACAAGTACTACTACATGGGCGAGCACGACCTGCTGTCGGCCTCGTTCCTCATCGACACGGCGCAGTACTACATCTTCGTGGTGATGCCCGCCTACCTGCTCTTCGGAAAGTTCCACTGGGTGCCGGTGCTCGGCCCCAAGCCGGCGTTCTTCAGCTACCACATGATGCGGATCTACAACCGCCGCTTCAAGGCCATCGCGCTCGCCCGCCGCGCCGCCGGGGAGGAGGGGCGGCGCAATCACGGCCGGCGGGTGAAGGCGCTGTTCGACCTCAAGACCTCGCCCTTCCGCATGGCGGCCAAGGGGGTGAAGCTCTGGGCCTATGCGGAGCTCGACAACCTGCGGCTGCTGGTGAAGAGGTCGTTCGCGGGGAAGCCGGCGGTGGCAGCTACTGCTACGGCAGTGACCGCGGGGACCACGGAGGAGATGCCGGCCCCGAAGGGCTAGCGGCTAGAACAGGCCGAGCTCCAGCCGGGCGGCCTCGCTCATCATGTTCTGGTTCCATTGCGGATCGAAGACGACCTCGACGTCGGCCTCGTCGATCTCGGGAAGGCGCTCGATCTTCTCCCGGATGTCCTGGGCCAGGACGGGTCCCATGCCGCAGCCCGGGGCGGTGAGCGTCATCTTGATGTTTACCCGGCGGCCGCCCTCGGGCCTCTCGACGATCTCGCAGTTGTAGATCAGGCCCAGATCGACGACGTTGACCGGGATCTCCGGATCGAAGCACGTCTTGAGCAGCGCCCAGATCTGATCTTCGAGCGGCGAGGAGGCGAGGCTGGCGAGCAGATCCGTGGCGTCCTTGCCGATCGCGTCCGCGTCCTTCGCGTCGATGCGCAGCAGGTGGCCGCGGTCGGTCGATACGGTGTAGTTGCCGCCCAGCGACTGAGTGATACGGACCCGGGTGCCGGGCGACAGAAGGGCCGGCGTGCCCTCCGGAATCTGGATGGCGCGGCACTCCCTGCTGACGACGGCGTACTCGGGATATTGCATTCGATCGGTACTCAGAAGGGCGCCTGGGGAAATACCGCGGCGCGGTTTGGAGCTTAGCACAGAGGGTGAAAGGCTGCCTGTCCCCTCTGTAAACCAACCTTCACTCCTGGTATCGTACTGAGGTTGTCGATGTTGAAGCACCTCCACTCCGCTTTCCTCCTGCTTGGGCTGGCCCTCGTGGCCCCTCCTCTTGCCGCCGCGCCTGCTTCCGGCTGGATGAAGGTCAACATCCCCGCCACCGGCTCCTACTACTGGCGCTACGTTCCCCAGAGTCTGGACGCCTCCCGGCCCGCTCCCCTGGTGCTCTTCTTCCATGGCGCGGGAAGCCTTCCGGACGACTATCAGAATTACGTCAGCGAGGCGGCGGAGTCCGCCGGCTGCGTGCTGGCGCTGCCCAAGGCCTCCGGCGTGGGTTGGGGCACAGGCGCGGACGAGCAGACGGTGGCGGAGACCGTTCGCCTGGTGCGCGCCGAGCTGCCCGTCGACGACCGGCGTATCGCCCTGGCGGGCCACTCGGCCGGCGGCGCCTGGGCCTATCTCGTGGCCTACGCGGGCTCGATCTACAGCAGCGTCTTCACCCTCAGCGCGCCGTCGTACCCGGTGACGTCCCTGGCGGATTCGACCTACAAGCCGCCGATCCACATGTACTACGGCACCATCGATCCCAACTACACGGCCGCCCGGCCGGTGCTGGAGGCCCAGTGGAACGCCCTGGGTGTTTCTTGGGACGAGGACGTGAAGCAGGGATTCGGCCACAACTCCTGGCCGGTCGGTTCGATGGCGGCCGGCTTTCAGTTCCTCGTGAGCCATGCCCGTCCAGCGGCCTCGACGGCGGGCGGCTGCACGGCGGGAGCGGCGGCCCTCTGCCTCAACAAGGGCCGGTTCCGGGTGGAGGTCGCCTGGGATGCGAACGGCACCTCCGGCGCTGGCCAAGCCGTACCGGGAGCCGCCGCCGATTCGGGGCTCTTCTGGTTCTTCAACCCGGCAAACTGGGAGCTGATGGTCAAGGTGCTCGACGGCTGCGCCCTGAACGGCAACTACTGGGTGTACTCGGCCGCCACCACCGACGTGCATTACGTGCTGACGGTGACCGACACGCTCACCGGCCGGGTGAACCATTACGCGAACCCCGCCGGGAAGGCCGCCGCCGCCACGACGGACTCCAGCGCCTTTCCGACTTGCCCCTGAGCGGCTCCAATCATTCTCGATGAGATCGGGCTCGCCGGAACCCCGGCCGGCGGGATAGAGTCCCCCTCCGTGCGAAAGATCACGCTCATCACCACCGGCGGCACCATTGAGAAGACGTACGACGAGCACACCGGAGAGCTCGCCAACCGGCAGTCGATCGTGCGGCGGATGCTGGACGAGCTGCGCCTCGAGGAGACGGAGGTCAAGGTCACCGAGGTGATGAGCAAGGACAGCCTGGAGATGACCGACGCGGACCGCGTCCTTATTCTGGAGGCCGTGCGGGTCACCGGCGCCTGCGAGGATGGCCCGACCCAAGGCGTCGTCGTCCTCCACGGCACGGACACCCTGGCCCTCACCGGCGAACATCTCTACGCGCACCTTGGCATCCCGCGGGTGCCCGTGGTCCTGACGGGCGCCATGCGACCCTTCGAGATGAAGCATTCCGACGCTTTCCAGAACCTCACGGAAGCGATCTTCGCCACCGGCGTCCTGCCGCCCGGCGTCTACTGCGTGGCCCACGGGCGAGCGCTGGCCTTCCCCGGAGTGCGCAAGGACACCCAGCGCGGCACGTTCGTCAAGACCTGAATCGGGGGGAGATCCCATGCGAGCCGTTCTCGCCGTCGCTCTGTTCCTCGCCCTCGCGCCGGGACTCCATGCCGCGGGCCTCGGCGACGTGGACACCGCCCTGAGCGAAGTGTCCTTCGACGAGGTGCAGGTCGCCCCGGACGGCAGCCGTCTCGCCTTCATCGCCCGCCGCAATGACTTCGAGCACGACCGGGAGGCGTTCTCCCTCTGGGTCCTGGACCTTACCTCGAAGACCGCGGCTCCCCTCCACCTGGCGGATCTCGCCGCCTGCTCCGCGCTGCACTGGAGCCCCGAGGGACGGACGCTCTCTTTTCTCGGCTCCGAAAAGCCGGCGGACGGCGTCCATCTCTTCCTGATGGAGCCCGTCTCCGGAGCCAGGCCGCAGCCGCTCACGGACCCGGCCCGCTTCGAGAACGGCGTGGACCTCTATGCCTGGCTGCCGGACGGCTCGGGGCTCCTCGCCGTGACCACCGATCCGCCGGGCGCGGCCATGGTCGCCGGACAGCGAGCGCTGCGGAGCTTCTATGGCGACGTGCGCCGCCGGGTGGACTCCGCGCCGGCGCTGCCGTCCCTCTACCGGATCCCCCGGGCCGGTGGTCCCGCCGAGCGGCTCGGCGCCGTGCCGTTCGAGATTCCGCTCGACCTGCAGGTCTCCGGGGACGGGCGCTGGGTGGCGGTGAATGGCGAAGACCGGAGCGAAACTTCGAGATCCAACCAGATCGAGATCCTCCCTGTCGGAACGCCGGCGAGCCCGCACCGGCGTACCGCCGAGATCTCCTGGAAGGAGGGCATCGCCTGGGCCGGCGGTGAGCTGTTTGTGGTCAGAACAGGCAAGGAGCAGGCTGGCCGTTTTGTCTTCACCGACGGCCGGCTGGACCGGATGGACGCGGAGGGACGCCTCGTCCCCGTCGCGCCCATCGCAGGGGAGTTGGAAGGCTACCTCAAGCAGATCGTGCCGCTGCCGGACGGCGGGCTGTTGGTGACCGCCAATGTCTCGACCGTCATGCGGGTCTCGCGTGTCGAGCCCGCTTCCGGCAGCGTGCGGACCTTGCGCGAGCAGCACGGCTGGCTCTCCAACCTTTCAGTTTCCCGCGACGGCAAGCGGATCGCTTTCGTCGCCAGCGATTCCCGCCACTATCCTGAGATCTACGTGGCCGATGGCCCCGAGGGGATCGCGAGCGCCCGCACGGTGACGAGCGCCAACGCTCCTTTGACCGCCGAGGCCCAGCCGGAGATCGAAACCTTTTCCTGGGACGACGGCGCCGGAGGCACCGTCGAGGGGGCGCTCTTCTGGCCCCCGGGTCGCAAAGGGGAGAAAGGGTTGCCGCTGATCGTGGACCTGCACGGCGGCCCCTTCAGCGTGGCGCGCACCGAGGCCGTGTCCCTCCAGGCCTCGTTCCTTTCCTATCCGGCGCTTCTCGCGGCGCGGGGTTTCCTGGTGCTCAACCCCAACTCCCGGGGGAGCGCCGGCCGTGGGGACGCGTTCGCCCAAGGGATCGTGGGCCATCGCTGCTCGCGACCGTCGGAGGACGTGATCCGCGGCGTCGAGAGCCTCATCGCCCGCGGTTGGGCGGATCGCCAGAGAATTGGGGTCATCGGTTACAGCGGCGGAGGCGGTCTTTCGAAGTGCCTCATCGGCCGCACCGATCTGTTCCGCGCCGCCTGCACGGGTGCCGGAGTGTGGGATGACTTCGCTCTCTACGGCACGCCGCGGGGGCGGATGTGGGCGGAGAGCTTCTACGGCAGCGTGCCGCCCTGGGAGGATTTCGCGCTCTGGTGGAACGAGTCGCCGATGAGCGGCCTGGGCCGGGTGAAGACGCCGACGTTGATCGTGGCGGGAGAGAAAGACGGCGAGGCTCCCGTTCAGAGCGATGAGCTGTACCGCGGCCTGGTGGCGCGAGGTGTACCCACGGAGTCCCTGGTCTTCCCCGGCGAGGGGCACGTCTTCACCCGGCCCTCGCACAAAAGGACGAAGATGCGCGCCGAGATCTCCTGGCTTGAGCACTACCTCCTCGGCAAACCGCGAGCCGAGCTTAAGTGAACCGAAACCCTGATTCTTTCTGGAGAGCCCATGGCCGACACCCTCGAAGAGTTCCGCAGCTACCGCCAGCGGATGAACGACCGCATCATGGAGTCCGAGCACCTCGGCATCAAGCGCTTCTTCAATCTGGACACCGCCGCCTACCGCGACGGCGCCCTCGACGGCAAGACCAAAGAATTATTAGGCCTCGCCGCCTCCGCCGTGCTGCGCTGCAACGACTGCATCGACTACCACCTCGACCAATGCGTCGCCGCCGGCTGGACGAACGACGAGCTCTACGACGCTCTGAACGTCGCCCTCGTGGTGGGAGGAAGCATCGTCATCCCCCACCTGCGGCACGCGTTTGACACGATTGATCAGCTTCGGAGGGAGACGCCTGAGGTGAAGAAATAGCGGGATGGCGAGGGGTTATTTGTCAGGCCTCAGCGTCATCGGGAGGATGGAGCCCCGACTCCAGCAGGATTCGACGTAGATTGACGACACCGATCCTGTTGAGCTGTAACTTTTCAATGGCCGTCCGGCCAATCGGTGTCACGCCGACCATCAGCGTGTAGTCTGCGTTCCACGCGAAGTGATCGGCCCAGCGATCCCGGCGAGGATGGAACAAGGAGACTCTTTCACCCGTGATAGGATCCTCGCCCTCAATACTGATGAATTTCCTGTTGTTACAGCCCTGGCAGGATAGCGCCCAATTGGAAGGATCGTGGTGCCCACACCGAGCGATCGGGATGATGTGTTCGAGAGAAAATGGATCAGGGGAGTACTGCGCGTAGCACCTGCAATATTCACAGCAACCACGAGCGCGTTGCGCGACCGTTTCCTTGTCGCGCGCCGTCGGGCGATGCCTACTCATAGGGGGAGGACTTGATGCCAAGGTCCTCCATCAAAGCATCGACGGACATCTTTCGCAGACGTGCAAGCTGACTAACGGATTCCATGCGCCGAACGTTCATCTCTTCCAATTGGTCAGACAACGAGATGAGCTCGGTCTGCTCCTGCGGCGTCAAGGTCCCAGCTCGGCGTTTCGCCTTGAGGGACTCGTAGTGTTGCCAGGTTTCGCTGGAGAATCCCCGGTTGATCGTCTGCAGGAGTGCTGCTTCATCCGCCGACAGCCGCGGTGCGGAGAGCTGTCTTGTGGCGGCCAGTCGCTCGTGTAGAGTGCGAAGAATGTACCCCTGGGTGTCGAGTCCCTGCTTCGTCGCCTCTCGGCGAAGTGCGGACTCGAGGTCTGAGGTGATTTCTAGAGTCAGGGCTGCCATATCCATAGTCTAGCGGCCTCACCCAAGGCAGGCAAGTCAGAGCAGGTCTACCCCTTCCCCCGCATCCCCAACATCTCCTCCGGCACATCCCCCAGAAACAGATCCTTCTGCAACGGCTGGCCGGGCTGAACCGCGTATTGCTCGAAGTCGGCGACTCCGGCCTCCCGCAGCACGTCCTCGTCGATGTAGAAGTTCCCCGTGCAGCAGCGGCTGTCGCGGGTGAGGAGGACGTGGGCGGCGTCGGCCATGATTTCGGGTTTGCGGCACCTTTCGGGCGGGGTGAGGCCGCCCAGCATGGCAAGGGCGGCGGTGGCGATCACGGTACGGGGCCAGAGGGCATTGATGGCGATGCCGTCGTCCTTGAACTCCTCAGCCATGCCCAGCACGCAGAGGCTCATGCCGTACTTCGACATCGTGTAGGCGGTGTGCCGCTTGAACCAGCGCGGGTCCAGGTTGAGCGGCGGCGAGAGGGTGACGATGTGCGGATTGGGCGACTTCCTGAGATGCGGAACGCAGGCCTGCGAGCACAGGAAGGTGCCGCGGGCGTTGACTCCCCACATCAGGTCGAAACGCTTCATCGGCGTCTCCAGCGTCCCCGTGAGATTGATGGCGCTGGCGTTGTTGATCAGGATGTCGATGCCGCCGAAAGTCTCCACCGTCTTCGCCACGGCGCCATAAACCTGCTCCTCGTCCCGGACGTCCACCTGGAGCGGCAGGGCTTTGCCGCCCGCCGTCTCGATCTCTTCCGCCGCCGAGTAGATCGTCCCCGGCAGCTTGGGATGGGCCTCGGTGGTCTTGGCGGCGATGGCGATGTTGGCGCCGTCGGCGGCGGCGCGTAGGGCGATCGCCTTGCCGATGCCACGGGACGCGCCGGTGATGAACAGGGTCTTGCCCTTCAGGTCAGCCATCCAGATCTCCTTGGGATTTTTTCAGCTACGCCCGGCCGCGCGCCTGCTCCCGGGTGTACTCGGCGAGCTTGGCGTAAGCGTCTTCCAGCACCTCTTCCTGGGGCAGGAAGACGATGCGCACGTGGTTCATGTCCGGCTGGCCGAAGCCCGAGCCGTGGACCATGACGACGCCATGGTCGAGGATCATGTCCCGCACCAGCTCGACGTCCTCCAGCGCCCCCAGCTCAAAGCGGGGGAAGGCGTAGAAGGCCCCCCGGGGCGGCACGCAGCTCCAGCCCGGAATGGCGTTCAGCCGATCCACCGTCAAGTCGCGCCGGCGGCGCAGGATGGCGTTCACCTGCGCGATGTGCGGGTTCGTCCCTTCGAGCGCCGGCTTGATGGCCCACTGCACGGGGTGGCTGGCGCAGAGCCGTGCCCGCACCAGCCGGCCCATGGCGTCGATCAGGGGCGCCAGGGTGTCCGCCGGGCCGGAAAGAATCGTCCAGCCCATGCGCAGGCCGGGGCCGAGCCACACCTTGGAGAGGCCGGCGAAGGTGGCAACCGGCACGTCGTCCCGCAGCGAGCCGGTGGACACAAAGCCGGTGTCCTCGTCGATCAGCATGCGGTCGTAGATCTCGTCGGAGAGCACCACGAGTTGGTGCCGCGCGGCGATCTCCAGCACCGCTTCCAGGGTCGCCCGGTTGGCCACCGATCCCGTGGGGTTGTTGGGATTGATGATGACGATGGCGCGGGTGCCGGCGTCCACTTGCCGCTCAATGTGGGCGAGGTCGGGCTGCCAGCCGTTCGACTCGTCGAGCTGGTAGGGGATCGGCCGGCCGCCGACCTTCGCCAGCACGGCGGAGTAGAGCGGATAGCCGGGGCTCGGCACCAGCACGCCTTCTCCAACTTCCAGCAGGGCGTTGAGCATCAGCTCGATGGGCTCGGAGGCGCCATGGCCGATGAGCACCTCGCGCACCCCCCGGATCCCCTTGCGCTCCTCGGCATCGCGGCGAATGGCCTCCCGCGCCTCGGGAATCCCCTCGGAGGCGGAGTAGGAGGTCTTGTTGTCCCGCAGCGCCTTGACGATGGCCTCGACGACCACCTCGGGCGTGCGGAAGTCGAACTGGCAGGGATCGCCGATGTTCAGGCTGATGATCTTCCGGCCCGCGGCCTCGGCCTGGCGGGCGAGAGCCACGACGTCGCGCACGGCGTAGGTGACGTCGTCGATCCGCCGCGCGGTGCGGATGGGGGGGAAGGTCGTGGAGGCGGCAATCAGGCTCATATCGATCCTCGCCTTCCGGCGATCGCAGGTCTTCTCAAGAAGATCCTGGAAAGGCTGAGTATATCTCTAACCCCGGGGCGTCCGCGTCCGTGGGGAGAGGGAGACCGCGGCCACGGCCGCGCCCGCCAGGCAGAGACCGGCGGAGAGGCGGCAGACCTGGCGGAAGGCGTCCACCTGTGCCCATCGGATCGCGGCCTCGGCCTTCCGCCGCTCCTCCTCGCCGAGCCCGGAGGGCGGCTGCGCGGCGCCGAACCGGCCGGACTCCTGCCGGAGGGCCGTCCGTACCGCCACCGGCAGGCCGAGCCCGACGGCCCGGCTCTCCAGGGCATGGCTGAAGGAGACCAGCGCCACCGCTCCCAGAATGGCGACACCCATCACTCCCGCCAGGCGCGCAACCGTCGAGTTGATCCCCGAGGCCAGCCCCGAGCGCTCGGCAGGCACCGCGGCGAGCACCGTCGCCGAGAGCGGCGCCATGGTCAGGGCTATGCCGGCGCCGATGACGAGCAACGGCGGCAGGAAGGAGATCCAGAAGGCGGCCGGCCCGGCGGTGACCCCGGGAAGCGCCAGGAGAAGGAAGCCCGCCGCCGCCGCCGCCGGGCCGAGGGTCAGCGGCAGCCGCGGGCCCCGGCGGTCCAGCAGCGCGCCAGCCGGGCGCGACAGCGCCACCAGCAGCAGCATGACCGGGAGCTGGGTGAGCCCGGCGAGGGCGACGTCGTACCCCTGCGCCTGGATCAGGTGCAGCGGCAGGAACAGCAGAAGGCCATAGAACGCCGAGTAGAACAGAAGAGTGAGGAGCAGCGCGCCCGCCATCGTCCGCGAGCGCAGCAGTGAGAGCGGCACCAGGGCGTTGGCTCCGCGCGCGGCGAGCGCGAAAAACAGCGCGGTGCAGACAATTCCTCCCGCCAGCGCGGTCAGCACCCACGGGTCCCCGAGGCCTCGCTCCGGTGCTTCCAGGCAGGCTCCGCTGACGCCGGCGAGCGCCGCCACGGCGAGAGCCGCTCCGGGGACGCTCAGCGCCGGCGCTCCCTGTGCCCGGCTCTCCGGGACGCGCCGCAGCAGCCACAGAGCGGCCGCGGCCAGGGGGAGGTTGAGGAAGAACACCCCGCGCCACCAGCCGGCGTGCGTCAGCGCGCCTCCCAGCACCGGGCCGAGGGCTGTGGCGATGATCGTCCAGGCCGACCAGGTGCCGATGGCCCGCCCCCGCCGCTCCTCGCCGAACGTCGCGGCCAGGAGGGCGAGGCTGCCCGGAATCATCAGCGCGGCGCCGGCTCCCTGGACGGCCCGCGCCGCGATCAGAAATCCCGTGCCGGGCGCCAGACCGCAGGCCAGCGATGCCGCGGTGAAGAGCCCGATTCCCCCCGCCAGCACGCGTCGCCGGCCATGGCGGTCCCCCAGCGCGCCGCCCACCAGGAGCAGCGCCGCCACCACCAGCGCGTAGGCGTTGACGATCCAGAGCAGCGCTGCACCGGTCGCTCCCAAGGCGGTCTGGATCGCCGGCAACGCCACGTTGAGCGCCGTGGCGTCGACGAACGACATCGCCGAGGCCAGTACCGTCGCCGTCAGGACCCGGCGCTCGACGGCCGTGTTTCCCTGGGAATCCTGGAGTTTCAATTCCTGGGCTCCAACGTCACCTGGACGCCTTGGCGGGCGCGCAGCGTGATCCCCGGCAGCGGCTCCACCGTCTGCCCGGGAACCAGCCGCAGCCGGTGGCTCCGGGCGAGCCGCGCCACCCGCGCCAGGATCGCCAGCGCCTCGGTCATGGCGAAATGGCCGCCGACGCAGTAGCGGGGGCCGGCGCCGAAGGGCACGTAGGCGAGGAGAGGCCGGCCCGCCGAGCGCTCCGGAGTGAACCGGTCGGGATCGAAACGCTCGGGCTCCTCCCAGAGGTCCGGATGGCGGTGGGTCACCCAGGGGCTTACCTCCACGGTCGAGCCCGCCGGGATGCGGTAGCCGCCGATCTCGTCCTCTTCGACGGCCCGGCGTTCCAGAATCCAGATGGGCGGATAGAGACGCATCGCCTCGTGGATCACCCGCTCGGTGAAGGAGAGCGCCGCGAGGTCCGCGGCGGCCGGCGCGCGGTCGCCGAGGACGGACTCCACCTCGTCGCTCAGCCGGTCCATCGCCTCGGGGTGGCGGGCGAGGAGGTAGAGCGTCCAGGTGAGGGCGTTGGCGGTGGTCTCGTGGCCGGCGAGGAGCAGGGTGATCGTCTCGTTGCGCAGCTCCTCGTCGCTCATCCCGCGGCCCGTCTCCTCGTCGCGCTCGCGCAGCAGGATCGACAGGAGATCCTCCGGCTGTTGCTCCGGATCGGTCCGCCGCCGTTCGGCGAGGATGCGGAACACCACCCGGTCCACCGTGGCCAGGGCGGCGTTGAAGCGGCGGTTGCCCGGGGTGGGCACCGCCAGTGGGAGGTCCACGATCCGTTGCAGGCGTCCGTAGGTGTGGGCGAGGAGCACCGCCATGGCGTGCTCTACCGCATCGGCGTCGCCGCTCACGTCGGCGCTGAACAGCGTGCGGCCCACGATGGTGTAGGTGAGCCGCATCATCTCGGAGGCAATGTCGAAGGGCCCGGACGACTTGGCGCGGCGCCGCCAGTCCTCGATCATGGCGTCCGTGGCGTCCACCATGCGGGCGATGAACCCGGCCACCGCCGTGGGCCGGAACCCCGGCTGCACGAGCCGCCGCTGCCGGTGCCACAGCGCGCCGCTCGCGGTCAGCAGGCCGAGACCGGTCATGCCCCGAATCTTCGCGGAGCTTCGCGTCTCCTTGTCGTACTGCTCGGCGCGCTCCTGGAGGACGTGGCGGATGCCGTCCGGATGGGCTACGAGGTGGAGCACCATCGGTCCGAGGTGGAAGCGGACCACGTCGCCGTAGGTCGCTCGGGATTCGAGCAGCAGCCTCAGTACGTCCCGCCGGAAGGGGATGAGATGGCCGAGCAGCGGCGATCCCGGCGGGCCCGGCGCGATCCTACTTCTCAGGATAGCCCCACGTTTCGAAGCTGCGCCGCCACTCGCGGAACACCCGCTCCTGAATTCCGGGCGGCAGTCCTTCATAACGGTTTTTCTTGTAGCCCCCGAGAGTTTGCAGATAGGCCCGCAGCGTGGGCTCGAAGTGGGCGAAACCGGGCAGCGCGAGCCGCTCGTAAAGTAACGCCATCTGCCCCAGCGGGTCCGCTTCCAGATCCGCGAAGGCGATCTCGTGCAGCCTGCCGGGCGGAATCAAGTCCTTTTCCTCGAAGTAGGCGTCATACATCGACGTATAGCGTTTCAGGATCAGGTCGTCCAGCCCTTCGAGGTCGGGTTTCTGGAGATAGGTGTACCAGCCGGCGGTGTCGTAATAATGCTGGAACGAGCGGAATACCACGTAGGGATCGCGGTGGATGTGGACGAAGCGCGCCTCCGGAAACATTTCGAGCAACAGCCGGATGCGCGCCGTATGCGGCGGCGATTTGAGAACCAGCGGGCGAGGATTCTTGATCGTCAGCTTGCGCAGGAACCAGAGGAAGGCCGCCTTCCATTCGTCGACCTCGGGCGTCGGCACACCGCGAAACGTGAGGTATCGCTCATACCAGTCGAGCCGGCGGGGAAACGAGATCCCCGGGTACATCGAGCGGAAGCAGACCAGGCACGGCGCGAACTCGTCCTCCTGCGGCGCGTCGAACGAAAGGGCCATGTTGTCCATCGGCCGCGTGTCCGGCAGCAGCGCCCGGAACCGGCGGGTGTTGAGCTCTTCGGTGGTCAGAAAGGTGAATGGGTTGACCACCTGGTAGGTGTTGGCGAACGCGAACTGTTCATCCAGGGCCAGCAGGTTGTGCAGGTGGGTGGTGCCGCTGCGCCAGTGGCCGAGGACGAAAATCGGCGGACCGGCGAGCTGCGTGCGGGCGATCTCGGCGCCGTAGCGTTGTTCCTCCCGGCGGGCATACCACGAGTTCATCAGGCTGAGGGCCGAGACGAACGCCGCCCGGTGCCAGTAGGCAGGGTCGACGGCGAAACGGTTCTCGCGCAGCAGACGCCACCACGCGCCGGCCGTGCTGCCGGCGAGGTAGTTGTGACCCAGGCTCCAGCGGTGCTCGAGCTTCATGGTCGATGGCCTTCCCGTCTGCGTGAATCTTACAGCGCGGACGTACCGGGGGGTACCAACTCGTCGATGCGCGCCGCTTCCTCGTCCGTCAGGTGGACGTCGAGAGCGCCCAGGCTGTCCTCGAGCTGCTCCATCATCCGTGGCCCGATGATGACCGAGGTCACCGCCGGATTGCGCAGCGCCCAGGCGTTGGCGAAGCGGGCGAGGGAGACGCCCTTCCGCGCGGCGAGCGGCAGGAGCTCCTCGACGATGTCCAGCCGGCGCTCGAACTTGGGGTTCCCGAGGTCGCCCACCCAGGCCTCGGAGCGCTTACTGTCCTTGGGATTGCCCGTCTCCCGGCGGTACTTGCCGGTGAGCCAGCCGCCTTCGAGCGGGCTCCAGACGATGTTGGCGAGGCCGAATTTCCGTGTCGCCGGGAAGTGCTCCGCCTCCATCACCCGGCGCAGGATGCTGTACGGCGGTTGCAGCGCGACGAACCGCTCCCAGCCGTGCTTTTCGCTGATCCACAGGGTCTCTACGATCTCCCAGGCCGCAAAGCGCTTCTCCCACACCGCCTCGCCCGTGAAGTGGTTGGTGGAGAGGCCGAGGTAACGCACCTTGCCCTGGCGCACGAGGTCGCTCAGGGTCGAGAGCGTCTCCTCGATGGGCGTCGTCGGGTCCGGCCGGTGGATCTGGTAGAGGTCGATGACGTCCGTGCCGAGGCGCCGCAGGCTGTGCTCCACCTGCTCCTGGATCGCCTTGCGCGACAGGCCGCGCTGATTGGGACCCGGCCCCACGGGCGCCCACACCTTGGTGGCGAGCACCGCCTCCTCGCGGCGGTCCTTGAGAGCCTTGCCGACGATGATCTCCGACTCGCCCTCGGAGTAGCCGTTGGCCGTGTCGATGAAGTTGATGCCGGCATCCATCGCCCGGTGGATGATGCGGATCGACTCCTCGTGGTCAGGGTTGCCCCACTTGCCGAACATCATCGCCCCCAGGCAGAGAGGCGAGACCTTGAGGCCGCTATGGCCGAGATTCCGGTATTCCATGGGTACGACTCCTTTTGAAGAGATCTTAACGTGTCTTAGAGGTTCCCCCGCCCAAGACCCTCATCACCCCGGCCCTCTTCTCCCGCCCCCGCCCAACCCCCCCTCACCGGGAGAAGAGGGAGGGCAACACGAAACGGCCTCGCATGCCTTCCCCCTCTCCCGGGACGGGAGAGGGGGTTAGGGGGTGAGGGTCTTGGGCGGGCGGACCTCTAAGACAAGTCAAGTCAGCGCTATGGGCGCAGAGGCCTACCGCACCACGAAGAACACCACCGCCAGCACCACCAGGACGGCCACCGCGATTCCCACGTAGAGCAGCGTCTTCTTCCCGCCCGCCTCGGTGCCGGCTCCGCGCAGGAGGGAGCTCGCTTCGCGGATCTCCGTCAGCACCCGCAGGTTCAGTGTCTCCTCCAGGCGTTCCAGGGCGGCGAGCAGGTCCTGGGCGCTGGCGTAGCGCTCCTCGGGACGGCGGCCGAGGCAGCGCAGAGCGACCAGGTCGACCTCGGAGGGCATTCCGGGGTTGAGCTGGCTCGGCAGGCCGAACTTGGGACCCGGCGTGCGGCCGGTGAGCATCTCGTGGAAGATGGCGCCGGCGGAGTAGAGGTCCGACCGGGCGTCCACCGAGGCCTTGCTGTCCATCGTCTCGGGCGCCAGGTAATACAGGGCGCCGAGGCGGATCTCTCCGGTTGAGAGCGTGGCCGTGAGGCTGCGGGCGGCGATCGACTCGAAGCTGCTAGAGCCGAGGTCCGAGATCTTCACGACGGAGAAGTCGGGCGAGACGAGGACGTTTCGCGGCGTCAGGTTGCGGTGTACGTAGCCGCTCTGATGGGCATGGATGAGGCCGCGGCAGATTCCCCGCATCACGGCAAACGCCTCGGGGAGGGTGAGGCGCCGGGCTTTCAGCACCCGGTCGAGCGACGTGCCCTCGATCATCTCCATGGCGACGTAGAGGCGGTCGCCCTCCTGGCCCGTCCCTAGCACGTGCACCAGGTGGGCGTGGCGGGTGACGGGGGTCACGGCGGCGACCTCGCAGTGGAAGCGCTCGGCGGCGCCGACGTCCTCGGTGAGGCGGCGCGGGAAGAGCTTGAGGGCGACGGGGCGCCCCTTGGGGTCCTCGGCCCGGTAGACCGTGGACTGCCCGGCCTTGCCGAGGAGCTCGCGGACGCGGTAGGGGCCAATGGCTTCAGGAAGGGGCGGCGGAGGTGTCGGTGGCTGTGGCATTGCGCTCAAAGAGTACGCTCGAAGATCAATCGATCTCAAAAATCATGACCGTGTCGCCGATCGCGATGCGGTCGAAAGGTTGGAGCACCACGCGTTCGGCCGGCTTGCCGTTGACGCGGGTGCCATGGCTGCTGCCGAGGTCGGTCATCACCCAGGAGCCGTTCTCCCAGGCGAGCTGAAGGTGTTCCTTGCTGGCGTTGGGATCGCTGAGCGCCAGGCCGCAGGCGCGGGAGCGGCCCACCGTCGAGGGCCCCGCGCCCGCGCCGCCGCCAAGGGCCAGCGAGTGGCCGCGCTCCGCCCCCTCGGCCACGTAGAGCCGGGCCGGCGGCGGACCCTCCTGGGCCGCGCGCCTTGCCGCCGCATGCCGCGGGTGCTCCGGCCGCGAGATCTCCAGCGTCTGAATGGGGTAGGGAATGACGATCCCCTCCTTGTGGAACTCCTCCCAGACGCGTGCCCGTACGTCGCTGTTGATGCGCGGCGCCTGGGCCATGTCCTCGACCCAGGTGCGCAGCTCGTAGACGATGGCGCTGGCCTCGAAGGAGAGCACGTAGACCTCCGGCGCCGGCTTGTCCAGCACTCCCTGCACGCCCGCCGCGCAGTCCAGCAGCACCCGGCGCACGTGGTAGGGAGGCTCGTCGAAATGGGCGGCGATCTTGATCCTCTCCATGTGCAGGGGATGGGGATAGTAGTAGTTGAGCACCCGCTCGTCAGCCAGTTTGCTGTTGGGGATCACCAGATTGTCGTTCTCGCGGGTCCGCAGGTGGGTGGTGCGCCAGGTGATGGCCATCACCCGGCCCTCCTGCTCGCCGACCTTGATCCAGTCGTTGATGCGGAACGGCTTTTCGACGCTGATCACCAGGCCGGCGAAGAAGTTGCCGAGGATGGGCTGCAGCGCGAGGCCCAGCACCAGGGAGGTGACGGCGCTGGTGGCGATGAGCGGGGCCACGTCCAGCCTGGGAAACGAGATGCGCAAGGTCACCAGCGCGGTGATCAGGTAGACGACGAGCATGCTCACCGCCGGCAGCAGCGGCGGCAGGCGCATGCCGCGGCGGGCCGTCAGGTGGACCTCGAACAGGTACATCCCCAGGAGCCGGAAGACCGTGATGAGCCCGAGGAAGAGGGCGGCCCAGGCCAGGGCGCTCGCCATCGCCGCCGGCTGCCAGCCGGGCGCGAGCAGCCGGAAGACCTCGGCGGCCGCCACACCGGCCCCGACGTAGAACGGGAAGGCGAGCTGGCGCATCCAGAACGAGCGCCTGCCGATCGCGGCGACGGCCACGATCAGCAGCGCCAGCAGCCCGGCGCTTCCCAGTACGGCGAGGGTCATCTGCAACACGGCACCTCCCAAGGAGACGGCCGAGATTCTATCCCGGCGTGCGGTCGGGCCGCCGTCGCGCTAGAATCCTCCGGTTTCCAGCAGTCATTCAGCAGTCACTCAGCAGTTTTCCATAGCACTACGAGGAGATCGAGAATGAAGAGGCTCACCGGTTCGACCGCTGTACTGGCCCTGGCGTTCGCCCTGGCCCTGCCCGTCTTGGCTCAGGACAAGCCGATGGAGAAGGTGGAGGCGAAGGTGGAGGCGAAGAAGGCCGAGGCCAAGCCCTCCGTAGCCACCATGACCGCCACGGCGCCGGGCGTCAAGGCCTCCGCGCTACACAGTGTGGAGGATGCCCAAAAAAAGCTCGTCGCCCTGGCCGAGGCCATGCCGGCCGACAAGTACACCTGGCATCCCGAGGGCGCGCGCACCGTTGGAGAGGTCTTCAACCACGTCTCGGCCGCCAACTTCTTCATTCCCACGCTCGTGGGCGTCAAGATGCCCGCCGGCGTCGATCCCCGCACCTTCGACAAAGACGCCGGCGACAAGGCCAAGACGGTCGAGACTCTGAAGAAGTCGTTCGATCACGTGATCGCGGCCCTCAAGGGCTTGCCGGAGGCGGACCTGGGCAAGACGGTCAAGATCTTCGACCATGACGGCACCTACCTCGACGTCGTCTTCATCGTCGTCTCCCATGCCCACGAGCACCTCGGCCAGTCGATCGCCTACGCCCGTTCGAACGGCGTCGTGCCGCCCTGGAGCGCGAAGGGTCAGTAGGGAGCATCAGGGGACCGCGACGCCCGCGGTCCCCTCATCACCCCGGCCCGCCGCTGTTACAATACCGCCCGATGTCCCCGACCAGCTCCCAGCCGATCCCCATCCGGCCCCCCATCGCATCCGCTCCCGAGCCGGCGGAGATCGAGATCTCCGTCATCATCCCCGTGCGCGACGAGGCGGAGTCGGTGGAAGAGCTGTCCTTGCGGGTGGCGGCGGTGCTCGACGGACTGGGACGGTCGTTCGAGATCCTCTACGTGGACGACGGCTCGCGCGACGGCACGCCGAACCGAGTGCGGCTGGCCCGGGAGAAGGACCCCCGGGTCAAGCTCGTTCGCCTGCGGCGGAACTTCGGCAAGGCGGCGGCGCTCTCGGCCGGTTTCGACCACTCCCAGGGGCGCATCATCATCACCATGGACGGCGACCTGCAGGACGATCCGGACGAGATCCCCCGCTTCCTCGCCACCCTCGAAGACCAGGACCTCGACCTCGTCTCCGGCTGGAAACGCCGCCGGCAGGACCCGTTGAGCAAGACCGTGCCGTCGCGGCTCTTCAACTGGGTCACCCGCCAACTCGCCCAGGTCGACCTGCACGACTTCAACTGCGGCTTCAAGGCTTACCGCCGCGAGGTTCTAGCCGAGATCGCCGTCTACGGCGAGCTGCACCGCTACATCCCGGTGCTCGCCAGCCGCCGCGGCTTCTCGGTGGGGGAGATCCAGGTGGAGCACCATCCGCGCCTCCACGGCGTCAGCAAGTACGGTTGGGACCGCCTCTACAAAGGGCTGCTCGATCTCATCACCGTCCTCTTCATCACGCGCTACACCCGCCGGCCGCTCCACCTGTTCGGCTCCTTCGGCCTGATCTTCCTGATGGCCGGCCTGGGCATCAACGGCTATCTGGCCGTTCTCTGGTTCGGCGGCCACAACCTCTCCAACCGGCCGCTGCTGCTGTTGGGGGTCCTGCTGATGCTGCTGGGCATCCAGGTGCTGACCACCGGCCTTATCGGCGAGATGATCACCTTCAAGAACTTCCGGCGGCGCGACAGCTATTCGATCAAGGAATGGCTGGAGTGAGCCCGGGCCTCGATCTTCTCTTCCTCACCCAGACCTATCCCCGCTTTCCGGGGGACACCTCCGGCCCTTTCATCCGCGACCTCGCCCTGGGACTCGCGCGCCGCGGCGACCGGGTGACCGTCCTCACGCCGCATGCGCCGGGGCTTGCCGCCGCCTGGGACGACGGAGGTATCGAGGTCATCACTTTCCGCTATGCGCCCGAGCGCCACGAGGTGCTGGGCTACGGCCGCAGCCTGGAGGCGGACGAGAAGGTGAAGGGCGGCGCCGCCCGGGTCGCGCCCCTCTACGCCCTCGGCGCCTGGCGCGCCCTGCGCCGGCTCCGTTCTCGCCGTTTCGACCTCGTCCACGCCCACTGGATCGTGCCCAACGGACCCGTGGCGGCGGCGGTGTTCGGAGGGATTCGGGGTGTGCCGCTCGCCGTCGGGCTCCACGGCAGCGACGTCTTCCTGGCGGAGAAGCCCGGCGTGCGCTCCGCCGCCCGCTGGGCGCTCTCCCGCTCGCGGCTGCTCACCGGCTGCTCACCCGAGCTCGTGGACCGGGTCCGCGCCCTGGCGCCTTTACCGGGATATCCGCAGGAACGCTCGCTGGTCATCCCCTATGGAGTGGACGTGGCGGCGTTCTCGCCCGATCCCACCCGCCAGTCCCTCTGGCGGCAGCGCCTGGGGATTCCGGAGTCGGCGCCCCTCCTCCTGGGCGTGGGCCGCATGGCGACCAAGAAGGGCTTCGCGGTGCTGATCGAGATCCTGCCGGCCCTCCTCGCCGCGCATCCGGAGCTGCGGGTGGTGCTGGCCGGGGGAGGCGATCTTCTGGAGGGCTTCCGGGCAGCCACCCAGCGATGGAGCGATCGCGTATTCTTCCCCGGCTTGGTCCTGCGCGACACCCTGCCGGATCTCTACCGAGCGGCGGACCTCTTCGTCCTGCCGGCGGTGCACGATGCGAAGGGGAACGTGGACGGCCTCCCCAACGTCATTCTGGAAGCGATGGCGAGCGGCCTGCCGGTGGTGGCCACGGGAATCTCGGGCATCCCCCTGGCCGTCGAGGACGGGCGGACGGGCCGGCTGATTCCGGAGCGGGACGCTCCAGCCCTGCTCGGGGCCATCCGGGTGTTGCTGGCGGACCCTGCCGCAGCGCGGCATTTGGGAGAGCAGGGGCGGCGCAAGGCGGAAACCGAGCTGACGTGGGACGTGGTGGCGGGCCGCTACCGGGACGGGTACCGCGAGGCCATGGCCTCCGGGCCGCCCTTGCCGATGCCGGTTTGATTGCCTATACTTCAGGCACTTTCTCAGCCTTCGGGGGCTGCCGGGAACGTAGAAATTTTCGCCTGGATCGATGACGACCATGAAACCGTTTCGTCCTGGGATCACCAAAGCCGACCTCGTCGACGTGGTCTACGATCGCCATGGCGGTCTGACCAAGGACGAGGCGGCCCAGATCGTCGACGTGATCTTCCGGACGGTGAAGACCTCCCTTGCCGACGGCCGGACGGTGCGGATCAAGAACTTCGGCACCTTCGAGGTGACCCGCCGGCCGGGGCGGATGGGGGTGAACCCGATGAGCGGAGAGAAGATGTTCATCCGTCCCCACAAGGGCTTGAGCTTCAAGCCGGCCCGCCGCCTCAAGGACGAGATCACTCCCATGCGGAAACCCGAGTAAGCCAGGATGGTCGCGAAGGCCCGAGTCCAGAAGCGCCTGTACTACAAGATCGGCGAGGCCTGCAAAGCCCTCGGCATCCAGCCCTACGTCCTTCGCTACTGGGAGACCGAGTTTCCGGCGCTCACCCCCAGCAAGAGCCGCTCCGGCCAGCGCGTATACAGCGAGAAGGAGTTGGAGATCATCCGGCGGATCAAGGAGCTCCTCTATGACGAGGGCTACACGATCGCCGGCGCCAAGAAGAAGCTCGAATTCGAGCTCACCTCCGGTCCCCTCGGCGAGGACCGGGACGAGGACGAGACCTCCCCGGAAGCGAAGGCCCCCTCGGCCGCGGCTCCGGCCGCCGTCGTGGAGAAACCGGCTCCGGCCCGCCGCCAGTCCGCGCCGCCAGCCGTCGCGGAGGTCCCCGTGCTTGACACAGGGTCACCCGAACGGATACAAACCCTCGTCTCGGGGATCGAGGACGCCCTACGAGAAGCGCGCGAGATTCAAGCGCTCCTCGGGCCGAAGCGCTCTCCGTAGATCACCACCGCAGCACCGTAGCACTCGGTCGGGACGTGGCGCAGTCTGGTAGCGTACCTGAATGGGGTTCAGGGGGTCCCGGGTTCAAATCCCGGCGTCCCGACCAATTTCCTCCCTGTAGAATCAAGAACGGTCTTACCTCGGGATCGAGGGCTGGAATCGTGCGGTTGCGACCTCACAGTGAGCCCTTGCGACCTCGCACTGCCACGTTGGGTCCTCGCATCGTGACGATGGGTCCTCACTTTGCGACATTTTGACCTCGCAACCTGACGTTGCGACCTCGCAACCTGACTTTGTGAGCTCGCAATCTGACGTTGCGACCTCGCAACGTGGCGTTGTGACCTCGCAATCTGACTTTGCGATCTCACAATCTGACGTTGTGAGCTCGCAATCCGGCATTGCGACCTCGCAATCTGAGAATGTGTCCTCGCAATCTGGCATTGCGAGCTCACAATCCGGCTTTGTGACCTCGCAATCCGGGATTGCGTCCTCACAATCTGGCATTGCGAACTCGCAATGTGAGATTGCGAGCACGCAATGAGCCGTTGTGACCTCTCAACGAGCCGTTGCGTCCTCACAATGTGGGATTGCGACCTCTCAATGAGCCGTTGCGACCTCGCAAGGAGCCATTGAGTGCGCCCACCGAGCCATTGCGACCTCGCAATGAGCCGTTGCGTGCTCGCAAGGAGCCATTGTGTGTGACCCGCGAGGCATTACGACCTCTCAATGAGCCGTTGGGTGCATCCATTGAGCCGTTGAGGCGGGTCCGCTTCGCACTCGCCGTCCCCAGCTTCGCGTAGCATACATACTCTCCAGGCCGCGAAGCGAATCCGTGAGGTTTGCGGTGGTTGGTTGAGTCGTGTATGGAGTTGCGTGCTACTCGCCGGATTGCGGACAATGTTCCCGGTGGGCTCTTGACTCCGTACCCTACTCCAGGGCGGCCTCCAACAGGCTGCGGCCGGCGGCGTCGAGGGCACAAAAGGCGCTGACCTGCTGGGAAGTCATGGCGGCGTTGAGGGTTCGGGAGCCCCCGGGTCCGAAGCGGCTGATCTGCACGGCCTGCGCAGCGGCGACTCGGCGGGCTATCTGAGCGGAGGTCTCTCCAGGGCCGGAGCGCAACTCTCTCAGGCTGACGGCCGGTACCTCGACGTGCAGGTCAAGCCGGTCGGCAAGCCCGGAGATCCGGTCCCGAAAGCTACGGATGAAGGCCGCACTGCACGTGCACGCAAACCTGGGATCCCCCAGATGGCCACACGGGCATTCCTGCGTTCCCTTTCTGCCATGTCACCCTAAGAGGACGGAAACCTCGACCGGGCTACCCCGAGGAGCCGAAGAGCCTGAGGGAGCACCTTAGGAAGCGGCGGCTTGATCTCGGTCTGCGGCAGAAGGATGTCGCTCGGGAACTTGGGGCACACTACAAGAGCTACGACAACTGGGAGCAGGGAAAGTATGAGCCGGAGGGCCGTTTCTTCCCCGCCATCATCCGCTTCCTTGGGTACGACCCGAGTCCTGCACCCGTCTCCCTGCCAGACCGTATCCGGGCAGCACGACGCCGGCAGGGCATCTCACAGCGGGAGCTTGCCCGCCGCCTTGGGCTGGAGATCGAACGGCAGGACCGCCGCGAGCGCTACGCTCTCGCCAATCCCCCCGAAGCCCCCCAGAATTGAGCATCACGATCCCGGCCGCATTTTCCGTTGCCCAGGTGCTGGGATGGTGCGGATGGTGCGGGGGAGATGGAGCGGCGGAGGGCAGAGAGTTATTGACATGGAGCGATCACGACGTTATAGTATTCTTAGTTACTGCCGTTCCAACCCTTGGGATCCTCTAAAGGATCTCTCCGGAGATGGGGTTCTATGGCCGGGAGGCGCTGGCGAGGCTTGGGAACGTGGGGGCTGGCGCTGGGCTATTTCGCCTGGTACGTGCCCTACAGCGCGTTGACAAAAGCGCTGTCGAGCGGCATCCTGCCGGGCTTCCGGGGAGCGGCCGGTGTACGCGCAATGCGCTCTCCGCATCCGCGAACTGGTCCGCCAGCGCTTCGGGAGCTGAACGGCGCGCTCTACTCAGGATCGGGTGGCGCTTGATCGAGCCATCGAGTGTACTCCGCGAGGCTCGCCCGCTCGGGCACGAAGGCGTTGACCGGCGCGGTCTCGTCCGCATAGCCGGCGGCGAGGCTGCAGACGATGAGCCGGTCGGCTCCCAGGCCCAGGAACTTGCGCAGGGCGTCGCTATAGCCCGTCACGCTCGCCTGCGGGCAGCCCGCAAGGCCTTTGGCGACCAGGCCCAGCAACACGTTCTGCACGAAGAACCCCATCTCCAGGAAGGCCCCCGGCGCGGCGTTGGCCGGCAGGTGAAAGATCATCGCCACCGGCGCGCCATAGAAGCGGAGGTTGTCGCGCAGGTGGCGGCGGCGGCCCGCGGCGTCGCTCTGCGCGATCCCCTTGGCCGCGTGGACGCCGGCGGCGGCGGCGCGCGCCCGTTCTTCGTGCACCGGCGGCAGCTCGGCCGGCCGGCTGGCGTAGTCCATCTTCATGGGCACGTCGCGGTCGAAGAGGTCGCACAGCTTGCGCGCCAGGGATTCGCGGGCTCCGCCCGTCAGCACGGCCACGCTCCACGGCTGCCCGTTGCGGGTCGAGGGGGCGTGGGCCGCGGCGCGCAGCACTTCCTCCAGGACCTCGCGCGGCACCGGACGGTCCAGGAAGGCCCGCTTACAGTGCCGCGCCGTGATGATCGAGAGGAAATCGTAGTTCATGCCGTCGGCATCCGGGAGGGATTCTAATATGCCCGAAGCCACGCTCGTCGCCTCGCTGACCTCACCCTCCGAGCTGCCATCGCTGCCCGCGGAGGTTCGCTGCCTGGAGGTGCGGGCCGACCTCGTGGGGGATCTCGATCCTGATTGGTTGCGCGACCGCTTCCGCGGTGAGCTTCTCTACAGCCTGCGCAGCCGCGCCGCAGGAGGAGCCGCCGAGATCTCCGGCAGGGAAAGGCGGGAGCGGCTGCTCGCCGCGGCCCGGCGGTGGGACCTGATTGATCTCGAGGCCGGCGACCTGGAGCCCGAGGTCCTGGACCGGATCCCCGCAGCGCGTCGCGTCGTCTCCTGGCGCGGTCCGGCAATGGACCTCGGCGCGCTGCGGACCCTCTGGGAGCGCTTCGCCGGGGTCGAGTCCCGGCTGGTGCGGCTGGTGCCGGCGGCGGAAGACGCGGTGGACGCGCTGGCGCCCCTGCGGCTATTGCGTGAGATATCGCGCGAGATCGGCCGTTCCGACGTGGTCGCCTTTGCCTCGGGTCCGGCGGGCTGGTGGAGCCGCCTGCTGGCCCCCCGTCTGGGGGCGCCGTTCGTCTTCGCGGCGGCCGGCGAGGAGGCCGGCGAGCCCACGGCGGCCCGGCTTGTGGACGATTATGGTCTGCCCGACCTGCCGCCGGTCGAGGCGCTGTACGGCATCGTCGGCGGGGCGGCGGCGAAGTCGCTGTCACCGCGGCTGCACAACGCCTCCTACCGGGCCCTGGGCCTGCCGGCGCTCTACCTGCCCTTCCCGACGCGGGACTTCGCGGCGTTCTGGCGCGAGCTCCCCGAAGCCTTAAGCGGGCTGGGGTTTCGCCTCGACGGTCTCACCGTGGCGGCTCCCCACAAGGAGGAGGCCCTGGAAGTGGTCGAGCACACCAGCCGCCTGGCGCTGCAGGCCGGCGCGGCCAACACCCTGCTGCGGCACAACGGGTCCTGGCGTGCGGACACCGCCGACGCCGAGGGGGTGCTGGCGGTCCTCGAAGCCCGGGGAGTGGACGTGGCCGGTCAACAGGTGGCCGTGGTCGGCTGCGGCGGAGCTGGGCGCGCCGCGGCGGCCGGTCTCCAGCGGGCGGGGGGGAAGGTGACGCTGGTCAACCGCGGCCTGGAGCGCGGCCTCTATGCCTCCAGTCTCCTCAGTCTCCCGTTAGTGCCGCTGGCGGAGTTCTCCGCCCGGGAATTCTCCCTCGTCGTCCACGCCACGCCGCTCCAGCACGAGGTCCCCTTCGCCGCCGAGGGATTGCGGCACGGAGCGGTGGTCGTGGAGCTAGTCTACGGCGCCGTTCCGACGCCGCTCATGACCGCGACCGCGGCCCGGGGCGGCGTCGCCATCGACGGTCGGGAGGTGCTGCTGGTCGAGGCCCAGCGACAGTTTCAGATGATGACGGGCCGGTCGATGCCGGGCGATCTGGCGGTCCAACTGGTCCGCGGACAGGGGGCTGCGGCCTGTGCTAGCATCCTCGCCCGAGCCTCGTCAGACGGCCCCCCCGACGCGGCAACCTTGGCATGAAGCTGGATCTCGATCCCCGCCAGCAGGATCTCGTCGACCGGACCGCCGAGCTGGCGCGCACGAAGCTCGCACCGCGCGCCCCCGGTTACGACCGCACCGCGACCTTCCCCGCCGAGGACTTCGACGACCTCTTCGCCGCCGGGCTGCATGCACCGACGGTCCCCCGCGAGCAGGGCGGCCTGGGCCTGGGCCCCTTCCGCGGCGACTCCTTCACCCTCTGGATGATGACCAAGGAGATCGCCAAGGCCGACCTGTCGCTCGCCCGCTGCTGGGAGGGTCACGCCAACTCGCTGCTGCTGCTGGACGCCATGGCGAGCGAGGAGCAGAAGGGGCGCTGGTTCTCCGGGGTGGTGGAGCGGGGGGAGAAGTGGGTCGTCTGGAGCGGCGAGCCGCAGGCGCGGGCGCCGGGCGAGCCCAGCCGCTTCGGCACCACCCTGGAGCGGGTCGACGGCGGCTGGGTAGTGGAGGGCACCAAGGTGTTCGCCACCAGCGCCGGCGGCGCGGAGTGGGCCATCCTCCTGGTCAACCCTGCCGGCCCCGGGGGGGCGCGCCACACGGCCTCGCCGGAGACCCTGCTCATGCTGGCCTGCGACCTCTCCGATGCGAGTGTCGAGACCGACGGCTCCTGGTGGGATCCCATCGGCATGCGGGCGACGGTGTCGCACCTCGTCCGCTTCCGGCGCACGTTCATCCCCGACGAGAACGGGATCGGCGCGCCGGGCCAGTACCTCTCGGGCGGCTGGCAGACCGCCTTCGCCCCCCACTATGCCGCGAGCTTCCTGGGCGCGGCCGAGGCGGCTTACGACTATGCCCTGGAGCACCTGACCACCCAGGGCAAAGGGGGCGACCCCTACGTGCAACAGCGGATCGCCCGCATGTCGATCCACGTCGAGACGGGACATCTCTGGCTGCGCCACGTCGCCCGGCTGTGGGACGAAGGGCGGCGGGAGGAGGCGCAGCTCGCGGCGAGCCGGGTCCGCCATCTGATGGAGCACCTGGCGGAGGAGACGGTGCAGCACGCCATCCGCGCCTGTGGCGCCCGGTCGCTCATCCGGCCGAGCCCCCTGGAGCTCATCCTGCGCGACCTGTCCTTCTACATCCGGCACGACAACGACGATCAGGTCCTGGCGACGATCGGCCGCGCCGTGCTGGGGCAGCCGTTCGACGCGTCGTTCTACAAGCCGTGAGCGAAGCAGTCAACTCCCGCTCGGGGCTAAGAGGCAGGGGAGCTTAGGTCGGCCCATCCCATGTCCTGGCCAAGAACGCGAAGTTTAAGGGAGATCTGATGGAGGGATTGGACCCTTGAAAACACCCAATGCAAAGGACATAGTTGAGGCCCGGGTGGCAGATGGCTACAAGCTGTATATTCGCTTTGAGGACGGAGTCGATGGCGAGGTGGACCTCTCCCAGCTCATCGAGTTCGAGGGCGTTTTCAGCCCGTTGCAGGATTTACGAGAGCTTGCCCGGCTCAGGGTAGATCCCGAAACTGGAACCGTGTGCTGGCCCAACGGCGCCGACCTAGACCCTGACATGCTCTATGCGGTGATTTCAGGGGTGCCCATCGATGTCAAGGGGCCTGCTGCCTGGCATCGAAATGAAGATCCCCGCCGAACCCACTCGCTGGAGCGAGCTGGCTTCGCCAGTCGCTCAGCTCGAAAGACGGTCGACTCGGAGGTCGAAGCGATGGGTGAGATGGCAGCGGGGTTGATCCGGCGGCTGCACCCGACGGACCCGTACGCGGGCTTCCCGTACCAGGACTATCCGCTCGACCTCCAGGGGGGACCGGAGGACGCTCTGCTCCCCCGGCTGGTCGAGGACCTGCGGCCGCGGCTCGTCATCGAGGTCGGCACCTGGAAGGGGGCCACGGCCGTCCGCCTGGCCGCCCTGCTCCGGCGGCAGGGAGCGGACGCCGCGTTGGTTTGCGTGGACACCTGGCTCGGGTCGGTCGATCAATGGGAGGACGAGCCGGCCCACGGGTGGAACATCCGCCCGCACCTGCGGCACGGGTACCCGGCCCTGTACTACCAGTTCCTGGCCAACGTCTTGCACACCGGGTGCGCGGACCTGGTCGTCCCGGTCCCGAACACCAGCGCCAACGCCGCCCGGTGGCTGGCCCGCCAGGGGGTGGCCGCCGACCTGGTGTACGTGGACGGGAGCCACGAGGAGGACGACGTGTACCGGGACCTGTGCGACTACTGGAAGCTGCTCCGGCCGGGGGGCGTCATGGTCGGGGACGACTGGCACGCCCGGCGGTTCGGGGTCATCTGCGCCGTCAACCGGTTCGCCCGGGAGCGCGACCTGCCGGTCCGGGTGGCCGGCCAGCAGTGGGTGCTCCAGAAGCCGGGCGACGGCCGGGCCGAACCCGGCATTGCACCCGACCCGCGGCGGCACCTCGGTCCCAGTAAGGCGTAGTCTCTTGTGCATCGGCCCGTGCGGCCCGAACCTCAGCGAGCCGGAGGAGAGCAAAATGGCCCTGAAGTTGTATTTCACGCAGACGGAACACGAGGACCAGGTCTGGGGATCGGAAGGGTGCGACTGGGCCGTCACCATGCGAGACCAGATGCTCCGTTCCGCGGACGCGCGGTACGAGATGGTCGACCGGCCCGAACGTGCCGACATCATCGTCTTTTGGGAGCCGCACCAGGATTCGCAGGCCATCTGGATACCGCGGTTGAGGGCACATCCGCTGGTCCGCGAATTCCCTAACCGGGTGTTCGTCGTCAACGACGATGACTCGCCGCTCGGACTGCTATCGGGACTCTATGCAGACCTCCCGGCGCGGCGCCATCACCCTCACAGGCATCGGACCTGCCTCTATTATCAAACGCAGAACCGGCATCTCGAGGCCCGACGAGCCTCCCGGCCCGTCTCGGCTCCGTCGAATCTGGCCGTTTTTTGGGGCGCCAACTCGCACCCTCTCAGGGTCCGGCTGTTCGAGCAGGCGGATGTGCTGGCCCAGCAAGGCATCATCATCAAGGCCACGCAACTCCACCAGTTCGCGAATCCCCACGATCCGCAGCTCGAGCCGTTGCAGCTTGCGTATATCGACGCGATCCTCGACGCGAAGTTCAGTCTCTCCCCCAGAGGCACCGGCACGGGGAATCACCGCCTGCAGGAGTCGATGTCCCTTGGCCGGGCCCCTGTCATCATCAGCGATGACTGGGTCCCGGTCGCCGATGTGGACTGGGAGCGGTTCGCCGTCTTCGTGGCCGAGAAGGATCTCCATTACCTACCATGCATATTACGCGAACATGAGGCGCGCTGGGAGGAGATGGGGGATCTCGCCTTGCAGGTCTACGAGTCTCGCTTCAGTCCGGGCGTATTCGCGCTACGCGCCGTGGAGCAGATCGTCGCCATTTACGAGGCACGGACCCACGACGAGAGGGACTTCTTCTCACAATGGGATCGGATCATCGAGGACGAAGGATTGCGCTCCCAACGCCAAGCCGACGAGGTGACGGTTGCCCGGGCGCAGGACGAGAGGCTCGACCTGGCCGCTTTCCCGGGCACCTGGACGAGCAGCGACCCGGGGACCCGGGGCGTCGCGCGGCTCGACCTCGCGGTCCACGACGGTGAGCTCGTGGGGCGGATCTGGGGCGGCGGGGCGCACGGCCCCGTCGACTGGGGACCGCGCCGCGCCGAGGCGCTCTATGCCGACGCCGTCACGTCCCGTGCCGGCGCCGGTTTCCTGCTGCGCTACGACCACGGCTTCCTCACCAGTCACGTGGAGGCGAACCTCAAGCTCGGCGTGGCGGTGCTCGGCGTCTACCAGAGCTTCAAGGATGGAAGCGGCCGTCAGGACTACTTCTTCCGGGAGTTCCTCTCCGCCGACGACGGCGCCGGCGAGATGGCCCCGGCGCCGGCCGTGGCGGCGGCTTCCTGCGGCCTCGACGAAGAGCTCGGCCGCGGTCCTGGCGCCGCGGAGGAGCGGCTCCTGGGGCACTGGCACAACACCCACCACGGCTCCCGCGGCATCCTGGAGATCGCCCTGAAGCGCCGGGGCGAGCGCGTCGTGGTGCGCGTTTGGGGAGCCGGGACCTATGGCCTCGTCGACTGGGGAGAGGCGCCGGGCGAGCTCTTCACCTGCGTCGAGGAAGACGGCGTCCGGAGCGCCGCGGCGCTCGTCCGTTACGACTTCGGCTTCATGGCGTGCGAGCTCCAGATCCGCCAGAACAAAGGCATTCTGGCGGTGACCACCTTCAACCGCTTCCGGGACGGGAGCGGCCGCTCGAGCTATGTCACGCGCGAGCTCTTCTACCGCGGCCAGGGAGGGGACGGATGACACGGCCGATGCGGCGTATGGACTCGGGCTTGCCCCCTGGCGGGGGTGATCCGCCGTTTCCCGAGGCCGTCTGGATCAATACCAACGCCGAGGACAGAGTGCAGGGCTTTCGCTGGTTGGAGAGCTCGCGAACCGGCTTGCGCGCCCGCTGTGCCGGCTCCGGCGCCGACTTCGTGTGGCCGGCCGACGGCCTCGTGCGCTACTGCGGCATCTCCACCGCGGATTTCGTCGCTTTCAGCGCCCGCCGTGGCTTGGCCGACGGTGAGGTCTTGCTGCAGGGCATCCTGAACCTGGGGCTCCTCGTCCTGGCGACGTATGAGATTCCGCGCGGCGGCGGTCCGGGCTACTTTTCGCGCGAGTTCTTCGCCCGGCGCGCCGTGGCCCCTGCCGCGAGCCCGGAGCCGGCCGGGGCCATGGTCTTCAGCCACCTCGCGAAACCGGCTTCGGTCGACGCGGCGCCGCTTCTCGGCCGCTGGCGCAACGCCGACCCCGCGGCCCGGGGCCTCGTCGAGATCACGATCGAGGACGACGCGGGCGATCCCGCCGTGCGGGCGCTCGGCAGCGGCGAGGGTGGGCCGGTCGACTGGGGGCCGGCCAAAACCGGCGTCTTCGCCTGTCTCGACGAAGCCGGGAAGGCGAGCCTGTCGCTGCTCGCCACCTGGGACTTCGGCTTCCTCGAGACCCACCTCCAACTACGCCTCCCCGGAAGCACCCTGGCGTCGGCGGGCTTCAACGTCTTCAAGGATGGGAGCGGACGCCCGAGCTACGTCACGCGGGAGTTCTTCTATCGGGATTGACCGCTCCGTCCCGGACCTTCGATCCCAGCGGCGCAGGAGCTCGAAGGCCCGGATCGGAGTCCTTCGCTGCTGCGACGGCCGCGGTGAAACCTCGCTAGCTGAAGTAATCCTCGAGCACGCTTCGCCGCCGGATGTCCAGGGTCACGCAGTGGAATCCACCACCCAAGGTCCGGCCGTGCCGCCAGCGGCATGGAATCGGGGTAAAGCCGGCCTGCTCGAGACTATGGATGAGCTCCACCTGGATGTCCTGCACGACGACCTCCTTCTCATTCAACGAGAGCACGTTCATGCCGATGTTCTGAGACGCCAGCAGCGGCACGCTCTCGTCGCCGGTGTCCGGCGTGTTCACGGGGAAGGGAGCGTCGCAGATGACCCGGTCCCACTTCCGCAACGGCGCGGGCAGCGCGTTCGTATCGACCTCTTTGTGCAACAAGAGGGTCCCCGGCTTCAAGGGTATCAAGCAGGAATCGACATGGTAGTCGGCAATGCCGATTTCATGAACCCGATACTCTTCGCCGAGATGGCGCTGGAGCCACCGCAGCCCCATGCGGTGGTTTTCGTTCGAGCAGTTGAACAACAGGTCTTTTCCCAGCCGCACGATCTGCGCCCCGTCGAACATGATCTCGAAAAACGGATCGTCAGGCACCTCTCCCTTGTAGCCATTCGCGAGGACGTAGCTGAAGTCGAAGTTACGATCCTGAAGCCTGGACCGCGGCACCACCGTCCACTTGGCTCCCGCGTTGAAATATTCAGTGAATAGTTCCTTGTAGAGGTCCGCCTCGAAGTAGCGCGACCGGAGCATGGGTGGGGTCTCGATGATCTCGTTGCCGATGACGATGAAGAGGTCGCGGCTCATCAAGCCATGGCCCATGATGGAATTCCAACTGGGCGTCTTGACCTCGAGGGCTTCGGTGACGGCCTGCGGCCGCCGCACGTTGACTCCCGCTTGCTTCAAGATGTCGATAAACCCTTCCGTGTCTTCCTGGAGCTCGTCCCGCAAACGGTTCGAGGGCTTGACTCCGGAAAAGGCGGTGCTCGGCGGATCGTGCTGCAACATCACGAGCGATTCGTTGTAAAGATTCTGATGAAAGAACAACTTGAACGAGAGGTCTTCCGAGTAGTCGAGATGAAAGGAGGTCCCGACGATGATCTCCTCCAACGGAGACCAGTAGTTGTGGGAGTTGACCACCGGCCATTTTTTCTCGGCTACAGCTTTCCCAGACGCAGTTTCCTCAGCTACGGTTGCCGTGTGCTCAGACATATCTCCTCCTTGACCGTCTCCACGTTGCTGTATCCCCCGCGTAGCTTCGCCACCATCCTTGCGCGGAGGCGGTACTAGAAATCGGCTTGACGCCACCGCCGCAGGCCTTGCGCGGTATCGTTCTCGGGACGGGCGTCCCGGAAGATTTCCAGGTGCTCGACATCCGTCTCGCCGCGGGCCAGCAGCATCGCGCCGCTGTGGCGCTGGCGGTGGGCCGGCGTCACGTAGCGGACGATGAAACCGATCCGCTTCAGGTCGGAGCGGTTTTGACCCGAGCCGTGGATGATGTTGCTCTCGTGCAGGGACATCTCCCCCGGTTGCAACACCAGGTCGTGGGCCTGCGACTCGTCGACCTCGACCTGGATCTCTTCGCCGCGCTGCAACATGTTGTCGCCGTGATGGCCCTCGTCGTGCTGCCGCAAACCGTCGCCATGGGACCCCGGGATCACTCGCATGCAGCCGTTCTCCGGGAGGCTGGGGCTGAGCGCGATCCAAGCGGAGGTGGTCGGGGTCAGGTGCCATCCGGAGTAGACGCTGTCCTGGTGCCAGGCGACGTAGCCGGGGTCGCGGGGCGGCTTGCAGAGGATCAGCGTGCCGCTCACCAGGAGGGTGGGACCCAAGAGGCCTTCCACCGCGTCCAGCACCCGCGGATGGGTGGCGAGGTCGTAGGCCCAGGGAAAGAAGAGGTGCGGCTGGCCCAGCCGCCGGACGTCCTCGCCGAGCTCGGCCTCGATCTCCGCCACGCCCGCCTGGAAGCGGCGCAGGTCCGCGGGTGGCAACACGGGGAGCGGGCACAAAAAGCCGTCCCGGTGGTAGCTGTCGATCTGACTTTGGCTCAACATGTCCGGCTCAACCTGTCTGTGGCTCAACCTTGTCGGCTGAAGCTTTGAACGGCGGCGTTCAGGCGGCAGGACCGGGGTCCTGCAAGCCGTGACTGACCCAACTGCGGATCATCAACCGGTCCAAGGCCTCCGCTCCCGCCGCCAGCGGGGTCCGTCCGTGCAGCGCACGCTGGTTGTCCATCAACAGGAGCTCGTTCTCCTGCATGAGGAAATGGATTTCCGACGCGGCGCTCTCGACGACTTCACCGAAAGCGTCGAGGGCCGCTACCAGGGACGCGTCGAGCTCCAGGCCCTTCTCGCGGACGGCGGCATCAACGGTGTAGCGCCGCCAGCGCAGGCGTCCGTTCCCGAGGACGGGGTCCCAGACCATGCCGCCGCCGAGATAGGGGGCCAACTGCCAGGGGACCGGACAGCTCTCCAGGCTGGCGAGCAGCGACCCGTCCATGCGCTCCGCGGCCTCTTCCACGAGCGCCTCCAACTCCAGGAAACGGGACACTCCGCCGCCGTTCCTGTCCGGCCGCACGCAGACCATGGAGAGCCAGCGCACGGGCTCGTGCCAGTCGGCGGCGTCGGTGTGCAGGCGCTCGCTTTCGAAGCCCTTGCCGACGTTCGCCGCGATGTCGGTGGCGGGCTGGATGTAGTGGACGAGCTGGGCACGAGGCTTTTGGTACGGGCGCGCCACCAGGTCGCCGAATTCGCGGTTCAACGCCACGAAGAGCCGGTTGCCCTCGTCGAAGCGCAGGCCGGAGACGAGGGCGCAACGCGGACGCCGGGCGAGGCGCTCGCGGATCGGCCCGACGACCTCACTCCAGCTTGCGGGCACGCTGTCGCGGATCGCGGCGTGGACCTCGGCTTGCAGGGTGAAGGAGTAGAAGTCCTGGTTCTCATAATGCGGCAGGCTTTCCGCCGCCCGCAGAAGGTCCGCCGCGACCTCGGACGGGACCTGAATCCGTGCAGACTCGGGAAGCGGTTGCATGGTTGGGTCTCCTGTTCTTCACGTCATTCGGCGCGCCTGCGCAGGAGGCAGCAGTGATGGATCTCGTTGGCCGCGGGCGGCAAGATCTCGGCGTCCGGAAAGAGCTCGGCCATGTACTCGCTGGTGTAATAGACGTGGAACGACTCCTGCTCCTCGGGAGCGTACTCCGCGATCTCATGGGTCTCGACGTAGAGGTCGCGCTCGTTGACGAGGATGCACCACCGCGCCCCCCGTGCCCGGGCCAACGCACCCTCCACGTCGACGTCCACCCCTTCCCGCCTGGACTTCTCCAGTTGCAAGCGCAGGTTGTCCAGTCCCCCGTCCGCGTGCCAGTGGCGATAGGAATGATAGTGGGGGTCGATGAAGGTGAAGGCGAGGACTCCCTTCGGCTTGAGCATGTCGACCAATTGCGGCACCATGTCCAGCATGTCGGCCTGGCGGTTGTTGGTGAACACCGAGTAGGCGGCGATGACGTCGAACTTCTGGCCGCCGCAGTCGGGGACCTTCAGGCTCGGGTCGCCGTGGGGGTTGAAGAAGAAGTTGTACTTGTCGTAGAAGACCCAGTGGGCTCGCGGGTACATCTGGCGTCCCATCTCGACGGCCTCCTTGATGATCTCCATGCACCAGTAGCGCTCTTCGTCGAGGGTCGCGGTGGGGTCCTGCAGCAGCGCGCCGACGTTGCCGCCGAAGTCCAGGACGTCCTTGCCCCGCCAGTCCTTCTCGCCCAGCTCATGGGCAAAGTACTCGAAGATCTTTTCCCTGGGCTGGAGAAACGGCCTTTCGAGGTCCGGACGGACGTAGCCGTTGGAAGGATGGCCGGCAATCACCTCGAGCATCACCAAGGCCCCATGCGGCAGGGGCGCCTGCAGCACCGTGCGGGCGGGATTGCACACCTTCCTGTCCTCCGGCAGCCAGTCGATGTACAGGGAGTCCACGTACTTGAAGTCCTTCATGTCCGCGAGGATCAGGGTCGACTGGAGAATGTTCCCCGGAGAGCAACCGGCGGCGCTGAGAACCGCGCCGATGTTGGCGAGCACCCGCCGGGTCTGGGCCTCCAGCCCGTCCTCCAAATCGCTGGTCTGCGGGTTGCGGCCCGTCTGGCCGGTGACGAACACCAGGTTGCCGTGGCGAATCGCCTGGCTGTAGGTGCCGGTGGCCGGCGGCGCTCCGTCGGTCTCGATTCGGATCTTCTCGGTCATCATCCAGTCCTTTGGCCCAGGTTTGACAAGTGCGCACAATTTGAAGGCGTGAAATATAATCTGCCTAGCGTGCGGTTGCAAGCCCCAGGAACGCGACCTCGACGAAGCGCTTGCCCGCCATGAAGGACCCGCTGTGCTTCGTGTTCCCGGACGGCAAGGTGACCACCACCCGGCCGCACCCGCGCTGCCCTGCTCTCACCTTGCACGCTCAACGGTGGGAGTCGAGCTGGTCCAGGTCGGCGTGATGGAGCCAAAGGGAAAACTCGACGTGCCGGGCCATCCCGTCGGCCACCGACTGGGTGGGGGCCTCCTGCTGGATCTTGAAGCGGGAGTGTCGTTGCCGGCCACGAGCCAGGACGACTTCGTGGTGTCCCCGACCTTGCGTCACGTCGGCCGCGAGATATCGGATGGCGTACCCGATCCGGGGACCCGTCGATCGGTTGGGATTCGAGCCATGGAGCATTAGCGCATGGTGCAACGACATCTCCCCGGCACGCAGCACCACATCGACGGCCTTGGATTCGTCGTGGCCTCCCTTGACCGTGTTGCCGGTTCCCAGCATGTTGTCCTCGTGATGGTCCTCCCAGTGCTCCAGCATCGTCAGATGCGTGCCGGGCTGGACCCGTAGGCAACCGTTCTCCACCGTGCTGTCGGAGAGCGCGATCCACGCCGAGACCAGGCGCGGCTGCGACAATTCCCAGTAATTGCTGTCCTGGTGCCAGGAGACGAAGCTCTTCCCCGGCCGCTTGAAGAAAAGCGAGGACGAGTGGACCAGGATGTCCGGTCCGATGATCCTCTCGACGACGTCCAGGATCTCCGGATGGGTACACAGCGAATGCGCCCATTCAAAATTGAGATGGCACTCCCCGTCCATCATGACGGGGCGCTCACCGGGGGCTACGGGTTGCGCGGCCTCCAGCAGCGCTCGGTCCAGTTCCTCCGCGGCGGCGCGATATCGCGCCACCTCAGCGGAATCGAGAACTTGTACGGGGAAGAGCACGCCGTCTTCTTCATAGCGCTTGACGTCGGAATCGGTCACGGAACGGGAGGATTTTACAGAGCTCATCGGTTGGGATCTCCCTCGCACTGGTTGGTTGTAGAAGGGACGGGGGAAGCGCCGCGGGAGCCCGTGGCGGGCTTGCCCAGGACCTCGTCGTGGCCGCCGAGCATCATGGACCTTCCGCCGCTCGCACCAGCGGCACGACCTGGCGGCCGAACCGCTCGACTTCTTCGATGTCCGGGTACCCGGACAGGATGAACTGCGTCACGCCGATGCGCTTGTAGGCCAGGAGCGCCTCGGCGATTTGCTCCGGCGTTCCCAGGAGGGTCGTCCAGACCGGGCCACAGAAGGGCACCATCCCCGTCCACAGGCAGGGGCTCAACCAGTCCTCGGAGGACTCCCAGGCCTCCTGGTACATCTTGGAATCGTCGCGGGCAAAGCCCTTGCGCTCCCACATGCGGTCGCCGCCGCCCTGCCGTTTCATCGCATTGGCGGTGGCCACCGCTTCTTCCCGCGTCGGCCGGCACAGCACGCACATGCGCAGGCAGACCTCGAGGCCTTGCTCGCGGCTCTGGGCGACCAGGGGCTCCAGGGACTCCACGGTGTCGGCCACGCGCAGCAAGCAGGAGCCGTTGGAGCGCGCCAACGCCTCGGCCGGTTCCGAGTGGCCGGAGACGTAGATCTCGGGCGCCGCCCCCGGTGCCCCGAAGCGGGTGAGGATCTCTCCCTGCTCGACGCGGTAGTGCTTGCCGTCGAAGTCCACCTTGCCGTTGCCGCGCCACAGGGCCCGGCACAGGGTGACGAACTCGTCGGCCCGGGCGTACCTGCGGTCGTGCTCCAGGAAGTCGCCGTACGCGAAGGACTCGGCCTTCGAGCTGCCGGCCACGACGTTCCAGGCCACCCGCCCCCCGATGAGAGCCGACAGGGTGTTCATCTGGTGGACGAAGAGGGCCGGCTCGATCAGTCCCGCGCGGTAGGCCACGATGAACTTGAGCCGCTGCGTGGCCCGGCCCAGGGCACAGGCGACGAACATCGGGTCGGGCTCGTGCCGGCTGAACGAAATGAGCACCGAATCGATCGTGGCCGCTTCCGCCGCGCGCGCGAAAGGCAGCCAACTGTCGACGTCGGGTTGCGCCACCGGCGAGCCGTTGCTCGTCTGGTCGATGCGGTAGCGGACCGTCGCCTCGGGCGTTTTCGCGATGGCCGTCTCTCCGGCCAGGGGAAGCATCCAGTGAAATCTAAGGGGCGGCATCCTCAGCTCTCCTTCCTGCAGGTCGTGGCCTGCTGTCCTCCAGCCCTGCTAGCCTCGAGCTACCGCCGCGACGACCTCGGCCTGGACCAGCGCTCCATCCGGAAGGGCCGCGGCGTACGCCGTACAGGCTGGCAACGGGACTTCCTCCCGCGGCGGCAGCCACGCGGCGTAGATCACGTCCACCGCCTTGAACAGGTGGATGTCGGCGAAGACCAGGGTCACCATGAGGATGTCCGCTTTGGTGCTCCCGAAACGGTCCAGGATGGCGTCGATCTTCGCCACCAGGGCGTGCGTCTGCGCCTCCACGCCGGCGGGGAGCACGCCGGTCGCCGGGTCGCGTCCCGTCTGGGCCTTGAGGAAGAGCAGGTCGTCGAAGCGGGTGACTTCATCGCGGTAGTCGGAATCAGCCAATGTCATCCTGGCCTCCAAGTCAAAGGCGCTCAGATGCTCGCCAGGCGTCCGCCGTCGACGACGAGGCTCACGCCGCGCACGTAGGAGGCGGCACTCGAAGGTCTCCCGTACACCAGGGGCTCCACTCGACGTCTCCAGCCTCGGGCCTCGCCGTTCAAGTACTTGACAAGCCCAAGGAGTATCGCACAAACTCGGCAGTGGAGCAAGACCGAGCATGTCTTGACCGCGAGCTGAGACTCACTCGCGGACCGCCAGCACACCGAGTCGCCGACTGGAGCGAGCCAGGACTCCTCGACCAGGAGGGTGCCATCGGGGAAGCCGCCACCTTTCTGCTCAATGCGATGACCTCAACTCAGAGGGGCCAGCTTATGAAGACGACGTCCACGATCGACAAACCCGCCATCCACGGCGGCCAGCCGGTGCGTCGCCGGCCCTTCGCCAGGACTTGCTGCGGTGGTCCCGAAGAGAAGGCGCTCCTCCTCGAGTGCCTCGAGAGCCAGCACTGGTCCACCTTCCGGGCCGGCTCCGACGGCCACGACGTCAGGGAGATCGGCGTCCTGACTTCGGCTGCGGCCGCGGCCTATCCTTCGACCGAGCTGCGTTGGCTCGGCGGCCGGTTCGTGCGCCGCCTCGAGGCGCAGTTCGCCGAGTACGTCGGCGTGGAGTTCGCAGTTTCCGCCAACTCGGCCACCTCCGGGCTGGTGATGGCGCTCGCGGCGCTCGGGTTGGGCCCCGGTGACGAGGTGCTGGTGCCTTGCATGTCGTTTCACGCCACGGCCACGGCGATCCTCGCCGCGAACGCGGTGCCGGTCTTCACCGAGGTCAAGGATGGGACCTTCTGCATGGACCCCGCCGACGTCGAGGCCAAGATCAGCGAGCGCAGCCGGGCCCTCATGGTCGTCCACCTGGGCGGCAACGCCGCCGACATGGACGCCCTCATGGAGCTCGCGGGCCGCCACGGCCTGGCGGTGATCGAGGACTGCGCCCAGGCGCCGGGCGTACGCTACAAGGGACGCCAAGTGGGCTCGATCGGCCACATGGGCGTCTTCTCCCTCACCGAGACCAAGACCATCACCTGCGGCGAGGGCGGTGTGGTGACGACGAACGACCCGGCGCTCGCCTTGAAGTTGCGGCTCCTGCGCAACCATGGCGAGGGGGTGGTCGAGGAGAGCTGGGGCGACGAGGAGCTGGCCAATCTGGTCGGCCTGAATTTCCGGCTCACCGAGCTCCAGGCGGCGGTCGCCATCGCCCAGCTCGGGAAGCTGGAAGAGCGCAACCAGGTGCGGCGCGACAACGCGGCGTACCTGGTCCAGCGGCTCGCCGGGCACCCGGCGCTGCGGCCGCCCGAGGTCGAGCCGGGCACCGACGCCGCCTGCTACATCCTGAAATGGCGCTACCGGCCCGAGCCCGGCATGCCCGATCGCGACGCTTTCGTCGCGGCCGTGGAGGCGGAGGGAGTCCCCCTGTGCGCCGGCTACACGCGGCTGCTCTACCAGAACCCGGTCTTCAGCCGGCGCGGTGCCGTCCGCCCGGCGGCCTGCCCGCGCTCCGAGCAGATCAACCGGGAATTCGTCTGGTTCGCCGCCGTCCACCCGCCCAACACCCGCGCGGACATGGACGACGTGGTCGAGGCGATCGACAAAGTCCTCTCGTGGCCGGGCTACTAGTGCTGCTGCGCGGAAGGCCGTCCCTTCGTGGGATCGAGGTGCTTGTAAAGTGTTCTGAACGAGACCGGCAGGACGACCCAAGAGGAGACCTTCGATGGCGAAGGAAGCGGAGCGGATCAGCGACCGCATTTCCCAATTCCGATACTTCAACAAGCAACTGGGCCGGCCCGACTGGACGGGAAAGAAGGTGCTCGATTTCGGTGGCAATATCGGCGGATTCCTGAGCGGTGCCCATGCCCAGAGGAAGATCGACCCTCGGCTCTATTGGTGCCTCGATGTCTACCGTCCCGCCCTCGCCCAGGGACGTCGCACTCATCCCCACGCCCATTTCGTGCACTTTGACCGCTACAACTCGGAATACAACCCCACCGGCATCCCGGGCCTGCCGATCCCCGACCTCGGAACGCAATTCGACTTCATCCTGGCATTCTCTGTCTTCACCCATATCGATGCCAGCGAGATGCTGGAGCTGGTGGAGCAGCTCCAGACCCGGCTCGCCCCCGCCGGCGTTCTCGCATTCACTTTCTGCGACCAGAGCTACCCCGCCTTGCCCCCGGGCAAGGGTCTGCTCAAGATGCTGATCGAGCACCAGAAGATCGAGCCGAACCTCGACATCGAGCGGCTACTCGCCGAGGCCACCGCGGCACGCTGGTGCATCTGGGCAGACGGCGTACTTCACTGTGAGCCCGGGGGCTCGATTTCTCAACTCGTGAGGCGCGGCCAACCGTTTGAATCGTATGATGCGTTTTACACGCCCGAGGTGATGCAGAGTCTCTTTCCGCAAGCCCGGATCCTTCCCCCGGTGCCCCCCGAATGGCAGCACTGCTGCGTCCTCAGCCCGGACGCCGCGCCGAGCTGAGGACGCTCAACCGGTTGAGCCCTTGCCTGTGGAGAGGCGGCCTACCGGTCGGCGCCGCGAAACCGGCCGACCACCGGGTTCTACACCCGCAGTGTTACCATCGGGGTCAGCGCAAATGGGACCCGGCTTCACCCTGCTCGGGTGGGCCGTGGTTCTTCCTCTCTCGGAAAGGAGTCCGCCGCCATGTCACAACCCAGGAGGTGGGCCGGCATCTTCGCCGCCGCGCTGACCCTTGCGGCCGGTCTGGCCGTCGGCCAGGAGAGCTCCCCGGCGCCGGTTGCGATCGACCCGCCGGCTCCGCCGGGCTCCGCTCTGCCGGTCCTTGCCGTCGAGGGGCCCACCACGGTCAACCGGGAGCCCGAGGTGCTGGCGACGTGGCTCGAGCCGGGCGGACGGCTACGGTTCGCGCGCTTCTCGCGGGGGGCCTGGGGTCCGCCGGTCACCGTCGCCGAGCAGGTTTCGACACTCGATCCGGCGGATGCGCCGTCCCTGGCCGTGATCGAGACCCACGGGGTGCGGCGCACGCTACTCGCGCGCACGGGGGACGCGGTCGCCTCCTCCGGCGACGGCGGGCGGAGCTGGACCCGCCTGCCCGCGCCGCCCCTCGCCTTCGCTTCGTTCGCCGGCGGGGAGGAGGGGGCGTTCGCCTTCTGGCTCGACCCCGCGGCCGACGGTTCCGCCAGGCTCCTGGGCACCCGCGTCCTGGAGGGTGAAACGCTGCTCGACCCCCGGGCGGCGGCCGGCGCGGGCACCGCGGCCGCCATGACCTGGGACGGTCCCGTCGTGGTGTACCAAGCCGGGAGCGCCGGGCAGGAGAGGGAGATCGCCCTCGTCCGCCGCCAGGAGGCCCGGTGGACCGTACCGGGCCGGGTCAACGGCGAGGAGTGGCGCCCGGTGGCAGGGCCGGCGGGCGGCCTGGACGTGGTGGCCGAGCAGCGCATGGTGGCCGTCGCGTGGATCGCCGGGACGCCGCGCGGGCCTCGCCTGGCCGTGGCCTTCTCGGGCGACGCGGGCCGGACGTTCGGTGCTCCCGTCGCCGTGGGCGCGCCGGACGATCCCGTGCCGGCGGGCCCGGTCGCCGTAGCCCTCGACGAGGACGGCCACGCGCTGGTCCTCTGGACGGCGGCCGCCGGAGCCAGCGGAGCCGCCGCCCTCCACCTGGCTCGCGTCGCGCCCGACGGCCGGCAGGGCCAGCCCCTGACCCTCGCGACCGCCTCGTCCGCCCCGGCGCTGGGCCGGCCGCAGCTCGCCCGCGCCGGCGGCCAGGTGGCGGTGGCCTGGACGGAGGCCGGCGCCGGGGACACTCCCGGGCGCGTGCGCGCCGTGGCCGTTGCGCTTGCAACTCTCCCGCCGCTCGCCAGCCCTCGCCTCACCCAGCCCGCCCGTGCCGGGGGAGCGGCCGAGGCCTACACGGGGCGGGGACGGGTGGGGGATGCCGTGCCGGGCTTCGAGCTCGTCTCGCTCCAGGGGGACGAGGTCTCTCTCCCGTCTCTGCGCGGACGGCCCGTGCTGCTCAACCTGTGGGCGACGTGGTGCCTGCCCTGCATCGAGGAGTTGCCCGAGCTGGCGGCGCTCCAGGAGCGCCACCGCGGCGAGGGGCTCGCGGTGGTGGGGGTGAACGTCGATGCGGCCGACCGGATCGACCGGGTCAGGAAGTTCGTTGCCGACCGCAAGGTCCCGTTCGCCGTCTGGCTCGATCCCGAGATGAGCATCGCCAAAGCCCTGCGGGTGCAGACCCTGCCGGCGACCTTCGTGATCGATCGAGAGGGGCGGATCGTGCTGCGCCGCGACCTGCAGCTCGAGGCCGGCGACCGCGAGCTCGCCGAGGCGATGCGGCGTGTGCTGGGCGTCGGACCCGCAACGCCCCGGTGAGCCGGCTGTGCGCCGAGTCACGGCAGCCGGGGACGAGAAGCGGGGATTGTAATCCCTCGCGCGAAGAAACGTCCCTGCGGGACGGAATCGGACCGCGCCCGCAGGCGATGCCGGAGCAACGTCCCACGGGGACGTCGTAGCCGAGCGGAGGATTTCAATCGCTCGCGGGTTTGGCTCCCGCGATCTTCGCGGCTTCCTTGGCTTTCTTGGCTTGCTTGGCTTGCTCGGCTTCGCGGGCCTCCTTGGCTTCGCTCGGACCGAAGGCCAGCTTGAGCAGCCATTTCTTGACGTCCTTGGCAAAGAGCTCGTGCCGCGGCTCCTTGCGCAGGTGAGCGGTCAGGCGGGCGACGGCTTCGTCGAGGCCGGTGTCGAACATGGCCTGCCCTTCGGCGGGGTCGACCTCGGGCCGCCGGCCGGCGCGGAACGAGTCCCGGACGCCGGCCACCGCACCGGCCGCGGCGGTGGTGAATTCCTGCCCCCCGGACCCCTTGAAGCCGAGGAACTGAGCCGTCTTCTCGATCACCTTGCCGCGGTACTCGGCGATCGAGATCCGGTCGGCGCGTTCCCAGGTCTGGAGCTCCTGGATCTCGCGCCAGAGGTGCCGGTGGTCGCGCACGTCCGCCATCTTGAGGCCTGGGATCCCGGGCGTCAGCTCCGGTGCCGCCTCGGAGGCCGCCTTCGCCTCCGCCGGCGGCGCGGCCGGGCCGGGCCCCTCCGCGGCGCCGGCCCCGTACGCCGCGAGGAGGGCCGTCAACAGGTACGTCTCGAATCGCCTCATGGCAAGGTGCCTCCTTCTCCCGGGAGATGGCCGATCGTGCCCTCCTGGCCCGCCTCGGGCGCCATCCAGACGAGGAGGCGGGCAATCTGGCGCGGATCGGCGAGCGACGGTGACGCGCCCCACCAACCCCTGGGCTCGTTGCCCATCTTCACCGTCCCGACGTGGTTGTTGAGGTCGGCGTCCAGCTCCGGGTCGCTCCAGGCGAACCCGAGGTTCTGGCGCAGCGTCTCCAGGTCCTCGGGGTTGCCGGTGAGGAACAGCCACCCCGGGCCGGTGCCGAACCGCTTCGCGTAGTCCGCCAGCATCGCCGGCGAGTCCGTCTCCGGCTCCAGGGTCAGCGAGTAGAACCAAACGTCTTTTCCCATCCGGTCGCCGAGCAGCTTTTGAACCTTCACGAGGTTCTGGGTGACGCCCGGACATTTCCCCTTGCAGTTGGCGTACATGAAGTTGATTATGACGATCTTCCCCTTGAGGAGGTCGTCGTAGAACCGGACGGTCTTGCCTTCGTGGGTCCGCAGCACCACGTTCGGGAAGCGTTCCGCGAACGGGTTCGGACTGCCGGACAGGGCAGCTTCCGGCGCCTCGGCGGCAGCCGCCGGAGCCGGGGCCGCTGCCACGGCAGGGGCGGAGACGGCGGGATCGCCGTGCCCCATGTCGTGGTAGTGACTCCCGGCTGCCGGCGGCGCCGGAACGGCCGGGGCCGCCGCCGCCCCGCCCTGCGCGCGGGCCCAGCCCGCGCCCAGGGTGGCGGCGACGACGACCACGGAACCGACCGCGGCGAGGGAAGCCTTCAGCTCAAGGCTCCGCCACGCATGGGACTGCATGGTTGACGACCTCCCAGAGAAGCATCATGGCATGGTCCTCGTGCACCGTGTTGTGGCAGTGCATGGGGTACTCGTTCAGCCAGTCGCGATGCCTCATGGTCACGGTGATGGCATCTCCGGGGCGCAGCAGCGCCACGTCCTTTCTCATCCGCTCGAAGTCGGGCGGCGTCGCGCCGTCTTTGACCTCGAACTGGTGCTCCTCCAGGTGGATGTGGATGGGGTGCTCCCAGTCGCGGGAGCCGTTGACGAGGGTCCACCGCTCGGCCGTGCCCTGCTGGACCTGGAAGCGGGGTAGGAAGTTGAACAACTGGCCGTTGACGACCCAGCCGCCGGATTGGTTGTCGAAGACGAAGGTGCGCTCGCAGGCGATCTCGCTGTTCGGGATGGTGGGCTTCTGGCGCATCACCGCCGGGATCCGGCTGGGATCGTTGACCGGACCGGTGACCACGCGGAACTGCATGACCTTAAAGGCGAAGTCGGAGGTCATGGGAAGGAAGACGCCGGTGCGCCCCTTGCCGCTCGTCTGGTCGGCGATGTCCATCAGGTTGATGCGGTCGCCGTTATGGAACTGGCTGAAGTCGATCACCACGTCGTAGCGCTCGGCGGGTGCGATCGTCACGTTGCTGACGCTAATGGGTTGGTTCAGCAGGTTGCCGTCGTTGCCGATGATCGTGAGGTTCGTCGCCGTATTGTTGCTCGCGCACTCCCGCCCGTCGTTGCCCACCGGACAGGTCTTGAAGGTGAAGATCCGGGACGGGCCGTTGATCACGATGCGGAACCGGTACTTGCGCTGCTCGACGTTCATGTAGGGCGTGACCGCGCCGTTGACGACCACGTGCTCGCCCAGGAAGCCGTCGAGGTTGAAGGGGTCGAACTCGAGCTTGTGGGTGATGGGGTTGAACTGCTTGTCGGACACCGCCAGCACCACGTCGTACTTGCCGCTGGGCAGGCGGAACGCCCCAGGACGGGAATCCGTCTCGTTGTTCGAGTCGAGCTGGTCGTAGGCCAGGAAGTTGCCGACCAGCCCCTTGTAGGTGTTCTGCGAGGTGAAGTCGGCACGGTGGTCGTGGTACCACAGTTGCCCGAGCACCTCGCGCGGGTCGCCGCCCGCCGGAGCCATCGCGTAGTGGTGGTCCATGTACCGGCCCCGGTCGTAGAACATCAGGGGGCCGCCGTCGCTCTCCGGCGCGGAGTGGAAGTTGTGGAGGTGGGTGCTGATCTGGGGGATGCCGAACCCGTCGTTGCCGGGGAATCCGGCCGGCAGGTTGTTGTGGATGCGCACCAAGATCGGGCTGCCGTACTGCTCGCGGAACGTCGGCCCGGGGCTCCACGTCTGCCCGGCCTTGTTGCCGTAGCCCCAGATGGTCGAGGTTTGCTGCAGCTCCGGATGGTACAGGTGCTGGAAGGCCCGCGCGTACATCTCGTACAGCTTGACCGGCGGGAACTGGGCGAACTTCTGGAGGGCGCGGTCCGGCGGCCGGTTGGCGCCGGGCTCACCGGGATAGAGGTTGCAGCCGTCGTTGGGATCGCTGGAGGGCCGAATCTCCGCCTTGCAGTTGTCGTTGGGATCCACGGCCGGGACCAGCGACGACACCCGGACCACGTCATCGGCGTCGGGGGGCGTGGGAAGCGCCTGGACGAACGGCGTCAGGGCGAGCTTGGGAACATCGCACAGCTCGCCGGTTTGTCGCAGGCATTGGAAGTTCTCGAGGATGTCGTCGTCGACGGCCGGAAGGGCCACGGCATCAGCAGTCACAGACCCCCCTCGGGGGTCGATGAGGAGCGGGCAGGCGACGTAGGGAGGCCCGTCCAAGGCCTCGTTCTTCGCCGTGAGCGGATCGTCTGGCCGGGCCAGATTGCCTAAGCTGTCCACATGGCGGCGGGCGCGCACCTTGACGCACACCTGGCCGCCCGCCTGCGGAGCCACGCCCGGGATGTCGTTCCGGGGATCGGGGTTCGGCAGCCCCGCCGCTTGGAACAGCTCGCCGGGGAGAACGGTCTCGTTGGACCCCTGGCCGGCGATCACGTCGGGCCCGGCGACGTCAAAAATCTCCCGCACGCGCGTGAGAATGGGAGTGCCGTCGGTGTCCCGGCCGTTGCGGGCCGCGAGCTCCGCCATCTTCGCCTGGCACTCCGGGGTGTTCACGTCCGGGCCGTCCCAGGTCACGAACATGAAGCGCCAGAGCTGCAGCGGGTTGAAGGTCAGATACCCGTTGCCGGTGTCGAAGACGGGGGGCTGGCGCCGGTTGCACGCCCTCGAGTCGAGGAAGTCGAAGGCGGTGCGGGCCCCGTTGCAGCCCGGCACCCGGCTGGAGTAGTCCCGGGCACGGGGGAAGAAGAACACGAAGGAGAAGTCGGCGCCGCCCTGGGCGTTCTCGTCGGTGAAGGCGCTCGCGAAAAACATCGCCGGGAAATCGGGGAGGAACAGCATCTCGCCCGCGGCGTTGAACCCCATGTCGTGGAGTCGGATGCGGGTGTTGTCGCGGAACCGGCTGTCCGGCGCCGTCCCGGAGGCGACGAAGGCGTCGCCTATGCCGCGGTAGAAGGCGCCGAACCGGCTCTGGTCCGTGGCGCCTCTCTCCTGGTTGCGTATGTCCTGCGCGTTGACGCCGTTCGCGGCGTAGAAGGCGTCCGAGAACTGGAAGCCAGGCCCCCTCCCCACCTTCGAGCCGCTCTGCGTGAAATCCGCCTGGCCGGGTGGGAAGACGTCCCCACCGATCGTGTTTTGGGCGTGCGCGATGCCACCCGCGGCCAATAGCCACGCCAGGCCGCAGGCGGCGAGCGGGGCCGCGCCCCGCCAACCGGACCTTCTCATGCTCATTTCGCACCTCCTCATGAGTTTGACCTAACCCGAACTATCCGGGCAGGGTCCATCTCCAGCGTACGACACGAAAAGCTGCGGCCTCTTCCGGAGGCCGCAGACGGACTGCACCAGGATCCAGGAGGCGGCGCTGCCCCTCTGCGGGTCACAAGTCGACGGCGTGCTGCCAGACCTTCCACGCGACCTCCTGGCAGACTTCCGCGGCTTCCCCTTCAGATCTACTATCTACTAAGGTGTTCCATCCCACCAGATCGTGACAAGGACGAAAATTCGAAGGCGCGAAGGCCCCTTCCCAGCCCTCGGGGGCCACGAACTGGAACCTCTCGACCTTCGCGAGGTCGTGCCGCTGGTGCGAGAGGCGGAAGGTCCGTCATCGCTTGGCGGCCACGACGAAGTCCTGGGCAAGCCCGTTTTCCACCGGCTCCCAGGAGCCGTAGTCGATCGGCTCGGGCTGCAGCCCGTTCCGGGTCAGGATTTCCAACACGTAGTCCTCCCGGTAGGCGAGGAGCCCCTGGCGGTGCGGCCGGGTGGTGGTCACCTTGCCGTCCGGGAACACAAAGCACAGCGGGTCCTTCATGGCGGGCAGGCGCTTCGTCGAGGTCGCGTTCAAAAGATAGAACGAGGCCAGGAAGCGTCCGCCCGGCTTGAGCACGCGGGCGATCTCCGCCACGTAGTGCTCGAACACCTCCGGTTGCAGGTAGCGAAACAGGGAGTGCGCCACGACCGCGTCGAAGTGGCCCTCGGAGTAGGGGAACCTGAACCGGGTCGGCTCCAGGACGGCGTCCGGGCCGTAGACCTCGTTGGCGATCTCGGCGAGGTGGACGACGAAGCGCGGCAGAGCGGAGGCCAGGTTCTTCTGCGCCCACCGGACGTGCGCGTGGTAGGGGTCGAACCCCTGGTACTCCAGCCCCGGACCGATCTCGGCGAGCAAACCGAAGGCGAGCCGGCCCCAGCCACAGCCGACGTCGAGGATCCGGCCCTGGGGCCCGAGCCCGAGCCGGTCCCGGCACCAGACGGCGAGCGTCCTGCCCTCCTCGCCGACGACCGTCGTGGGCTCCTCCTGCGGGATCAGCGACTCGCCGACGGAGAACGCCGTCATCGGGATCTCCACCCGGGCCTCGACCGGGCGGTCCCCGAACGGCGCCAGGTCCAGCAGGTCGACCTGCCCCGGGTAGATGATCGAGACGAGGACCGCGTTTCTAGGATGGTCGATGCGGAATCGGCTGAAGGTGAACTCGGCGATGTTGGAGGCGTAGATCCACAAGTTCTCGCGCTCCTCGAGCAGCGCCGCGAACTCCTCGCTCTCGATGCCCAGCACCCGGCATTCCAGGGGCACCTCGGTGAGCAGCCGCTTGGTCAGGTCGAAGTGTTCCAGGGAGTAGCCCCAGCTCACCTCGAGCGTGCGCGGGTAGGACGAGCCGCGCTCGCGCGACAGCTTGCCGCGCTGCTTGAGCGCCAGGTTCTCGCGAATCGTCACCTCAGCCTCGTTCTCGACGTCGTAGTCCTGGTGGGTCAGCCGATCGAGGAAGTGCTTCTTGTCCGAGCTCCCGGCCCAGACCCTGCGCACCAGGTTGAAGTAGGCGACGGCGTGCGGGTTGATGTCGAAGAACGTGATCTCGGTCGGTCGCCAGCAGGTCATCAGGTTCAGCCCGTAGAGGCCGCCCACGGCGCTGACGAAGTGGATATTCTCGCGGCGGCGCGGCTCGACGTCGCGATAAAATCTCTCGAAGACCTCGAATTCGCCGAAGGACCCGTCCTGGTAGCCGTCGTCGGTGCCGTAGAACACCCCGGCCGGATCGAAGAAGATGCCCTGGTTGAAAGCGGAAGGCGCTTCTGTTGTCGGTGCTGTCGTCGTCACTGTCGTCGTCGGCATTGAGTGAGCTCCTTGCGCGGCCCCTCGGACCGCGAGAATCATCCTGGAAAGAGTGCGACCACCTCCATCATGACCCGTGCTCCGGCTGGCAGTGCCGCCGCCTGAAAGGCGGTGCGAGCCGGGTAGGGCGCCTCCCCGCGGTCGGGCAGCCACTGCGCGTACATATGGTCGACGGCTTTGAAGTCCACGAGGTCGGCGAGGATCAGCTTGACCTGGACGATATCCTCTCGGGAGCAGCCCGACGCGGAAAGGAGCTTGTCGACGTTCTCCAGCATGGTCCGCGTCTGGCCTTCGAGATCCGCGGCGAGCTTGCCGGTCTCGTGAGAGAAGCCTGTCTGAGCGGTCAGGAACAAGAAGTCCCCGGCGCGAATCGCCGGGGTGTAGGTCCCGGTGCCAGGGGGGACGGCGGTGGCGGCAATTTTTCGTTGCTTGCTCATGTCGACGATCCTCAACCGTGGACCGTCATCGGTGCGTGCGAGTGCACGATCTCGTGCCGCCGGTTCCAATCGAGCAGCGGCCAGGGATCCACGTCGATGTCGCGCTGGGCCCCCAGCAACTGGCGGGCGACCGGATCCGCCCCGTCGAGATACCTGGGGTCGACCGGATCGAGGTAGACCTCCGGCCGCATCCAGCGGTAGGCATAGCCGTAGAAGACCTTCCTCGACAGCCGCCCGCTGCGGTTGGGTGTGGCGGTGTGGTAGGTGCGGTTCTCGAACAGCAGGGCATCCCCCGCGGCCAGGGCGAGGTCGCACACCTCGTAGTCCGGCGGATCGACGGCCCCTTGCGGCAGGCTGAGGGGGGAGCACCGGCGATGACTGCCGCGCGCCATCTGGGTGAAGCCGGAGCCGGGAGGCTCGAAGTCGGTCAGGCAGTAGGCGATCTTGATCCCCACCCGCGGCAGGTGGTCGTGCCCCAGGTCGGGGGCGACCCGCATGTCGCGGTGCCAGCCGCGCCGGAACGGCGGCAGGTCGGGAGACTCGGGGTGCTTGCAGACCAAGGAAGTGGAGTGCAAGTGGATGTTCGGACCGAGCAACTGCACGATCAGCGAAGCGGTCGGATTCGAGACCAACTTCAAGAACGCCGGCTCCCGGAGCAGACCCGGGCGCAGGTCGAGGTCGTTGTACCACGGCTTGTTGTGGACCGGCGGTTGGGCCAGAAACTCCGCGGCCAGACGGTCGGTTGCTGCGTTGAGCTCGCGGACCTGGTTGGCATCGAGCGCGTTGCGAACCACCAGGAAACCGTCTTCCTCGAAGGATTGCCGCGCTTCAGGGGTGAGCGTCTCGAATTTCAAGTCTGTGCTCCTCTCCGAAAAAGGGTTCTCAAGGCTCCGAAACCACGGCTCATCCCCGAACGCTCAGTCCGGAATGAGTGCGATCACCTCCATCATCACCTTGGCTCCGCCCGGCAGTGCCGCGGCCTGAAAGGGGGTGCGAGTCGGGTAAGGCGACTTGTCGCGGTCGGGCAGCCACTGCGCGTAGATCTGGTCGACGGCTTTGAAGTCCCCGATGTCGGCGAGGCCCAGCGTGACTCTGACGATGTCCTCCCGGGAGCAGCCCGAGGCCGACAACACCGCGTCGATATTCGCCAGCATGCGCCGCGTCTGGCCTTCGAGGTCCTCGGCGAGCTCGCCGGTCTCGTGGGACCGGCCCGTCTGAGCGGTCGTGAACACGAAGTCCCCGGCGCGCAGCGCTTGGGCGTAGGTCCCCATGGCAGGGAGTGCGTTGGTGAAGATGTCGAATTTCTTGCTCATGTCGGTTGTGCTGGCTCCATACGTTCGGGTGGCGGCGTTCAAATCGCGGGCGCCAGCAGACAGTCGTCCGGCAGCGCCTCGAGCGGCGTGAAGTCGGTGTCGCAGTAAAACACGTCCCGGCGACGGTTGATCTCCTGGTTCTCGACCGAATTGTAGAGGAAGTAGTAGATCCACCGCGACCAGGGCGACGCGTTCTGCGTCGAACCGTGGACGGTGAGGCAGTCGAGGAACAAGACCGACCCGGGCGGCCCGATGATGGGCACGATCCCCCCTTCCTCGACCATGTCCCGGATCGTGTCGTTGTCGATCTCCATGCGGTCGGGAACGGACACGTGGCCGCGCTTCTGGGAGCCCGGGATGAGCATCAGCGGCGCGTTGCAGGCGTTGATGTCGTCGAGGAATACGCCCGCCAGCAAGGCGAGGGGCTTTTGCATCCCGTCAAAGCGGTGCCATTGATTGAAGTCCTGGTGCCAGCCCCAGCCGCCGCCGAACCCCATCTTGGGGTTGAACCGGGACTGGAACACGTGCACCCGGCTGCCGAGCAACTGCTCAGAGGGGATCAGGAGCCGCGGATGAAGCGACAGCCGGCGGAACGTGTCCTGGAAGAAGTGGGCGCCGAAGACCAGCCTCACCGCCCGCTGGTCGGACTCCTCGCGCAGCACCTCAGGGCCTTGGTGGGACAACAGGTCGGGGACAGCCCGGCGCAGGACGTCCGTTTCCTCAGGAGAGAAGAGCGCCGGGAAAAAGAGATACCCCTGCTCGCGGAACTGGTCGATCTCGGTCTGGCGGAGCTGCATGCCGGTTCTCCTTGGAGATAAGCGTACGATCCAGTTGTTGCAAAAAGTACCGCTCGCCAACTTCAGCCTTTCGCCTGCGCAACGCCGAGCCCGTCGAGCCGGTGGCGGACCAGGTCTTGAATCCGCAGCGCGCAATCGAGGAACTCCCCGGGGTCCTGACCATGAGGATCGCCGATGTCCGCTTCCGGGTGCAAACGGTAGGATTTCGGCTGCGCCGCCGGAAACAGATCCGTCAACTCTCTCTGCTGCTCCTCGGTCATACAGAAGATGGCCTCGGCTCTCTGGGCCAGCCGATGGGTCAGGTTGCGAGACCGGTGCTCGAGGACCGGCAGGCCGATCTCTGCCAACGCCTGCTGCGCCTCCGCGGCGAGGGGCTCCCCCGGCCGAGCGGTCAAGCCGGCGCTGACCGCCTTGACGCCGAGCCTGTCCAAGGATTCGAGCGACACGCCGAACCGGTCGGCGATCTCCGCGTTGCAGATCGCGTGGGCCATGGGAGAGCGGATGGTGTTGCCGTGGCACACGAAGACGAACAGCCGCTTCAGCGCATCGAGAGGGACCGGACGCACCAGGTGGCACGCGTGCGTGCTGATCATCATCCATACGTCCGCGGCGACGTCCAGGTCGCCGGACTCGGTGCGGAGCGAGTCCAGACGAACGCGAAATTCGGCGCCGCCGCCGACGCGAGCCACCACCGCCGGACCCGTGCGCTCGAGCTGCCTGATTCTTCCGTGTATCACGTTGCAGGCGCTGAGGATCGCCGGCGGCGAAGCCGAGACGAGGATCTCTCCGGCGCGAATTCCCAGGCACACTTCCGAGCCGACGGCAGCCTCGGTCAACGGCGCCCGGAGCAGGACGGGAGTCCCGGTGAGCTGGCAGACCATGGTGCCTTCCTGCTCCCGCAGCTCGCGCACGGTCGCATCGAAGAGATTCTCGAATCCTGCCGGCTGCGCGAGCGCCGCTCGCGGCGGAGCGGGCACCACGTCCAACGGCAGCCCTTCCGCGACGATCCTGCCTTGCTCCACGGCAATGGCGCGGTCCCCCATGGCCAGCAGCTCGCCGTAGTCATGAGTGACGTAGAGGATGGGGATCCGGCGCCGATGGTTCCACCGCTGCAGGTCTTCGATGATGCGGACCTTCGTACGCGGGTCCAGGGAGGACAAGGGCTCGTCCAGGAGCAGGACTGCGGGCTCGGTGACCAGTGAGCGCGCCAAGGCGACCCGCTGCTGCTCGCCCCCGGAGATCTCCCGGGGTGACCGGCCGCAGAGGTGCGCGATCTGAAAGGCCTCCAGGATCTCGCGCATCCGTCGCTGCCGTTCCTGCGCGTCCAGACGGCGGAGCCCATACATGACGTTGTCCTGGACCGAGAGGTGGGGGAAGAGCGCCAGGTCCTGGAACACAAAAGCGACGCTGCGTCGCGCCGGCTCGAGCTTGATCCTCTGGCTCGAATCGAAGAGCACCCGATCGCCGACCGCAACGCGGCCCTCTTCCGGGTCGCAAAGGCCCGCGATGCAGCGCAGGATGGTCGACTTGCCCGCGCCGGAAGAGCCGACGATCACCGTCACGCCGGAGGCGGCGGCGAACGCGGCCGAGAGCTCGAAGCGGGAGAGCCGTTTGCGGCACCGGACGTGCAACTCGCCGGCCGGCTCGAGCCCGTGACGCACCGATTGCGACGGCGATGAGCTCATGCCGGTTTCCCCCGCGCACCTACGGGCACTGTTACGAGGCCTTCGGCGACGGCGAGGCGGCCGAGCAGCCGGGAGAGCGTCACCGCGACCGCAGCCAGCGCCACCAGGAGAACGGCCACCGGCAGGGCTCCCGTCAGGCCGTTCGCTTCGAAGCTCACCCACAGATAGACCGGCAGCGTGTGGGGGTTGTAGGCGACGATCATCGTGGCGCCGAACTCGCCGAGCGCGCGAATCCACGCCAGCGTAATGCCCGCTGCGATGCCGGGCCAGGCGAGCGGCAGCGAGATCCGCCGGAAGATGTGCCACTGGGAATCGCCCAGCGTCGCCGCCGCCATCTCCAACTTGGGATCGACGCCGGTGAAAGCCACCAGCGAAGATACGATGACGAAAGGAGAAGAGACGTAGAGCTGGGCCAGGACGATTCCCGCCGGATTGCTGGTGAGGGCGACGTTCCAGGCCGCCAGCGGACCGCCGACCGTGCCGTAAGGGCCGAACGTCAGCAGCAGCAGGATTCCTCCCGCCAGCCCCGGAACCACCATGGGCAGGAAGACGAGGCCGATCAAGAGCTGCTTGAAGGGGATGCGGCCGTGCGCGAGCACATAGCCGAGCGGCACGCCGAACAGCGTCATGATCGCGACCGTCGTCGCGGAGGTCGAAAGGGAAATGCGCAGCGCCTCCCCGGCCCTGGGATCTCGCAAGGAGGCAATCCAGCGCGGCCAGTCGGCGTGAAGCAGCAGGTTGGCGATCGGCAGCACGAGGTCGAGCAGGAGCAGGGCGCCGATGGCGCCGAAGATCAGCAGCGTCGGCCTGGGCCGTTGCTTCATGGCTTGTAGGTCCCAAAGCAAAGGCGCAGATCCGCTGGCACCTGCGCGCGGTCGCCGCCCACCCGGGGCGCGACGATCCCGAATCCGAATCTCTTCAGCAGCTCGGGCGAGGAGAGCAGGAAGCGCACGAACGCCTTGGCCGCAGCCGGGTCCTGCACCGTCTTGGGGATCGCCAGGGTGAAGAGGATCGGGGCACCGCTGACGCGCTCGCCGTTCGGGGGCGTATAGGTGGCCTGGGCGTAGGAAGCGGCAAAGCGGGCGTCGCTCAGATTGATCTCCGGCGGGAAGCTGACGAAGGGCAGCTTGTAGGCGACGATCTCATGCTTGTAGAAGATCCCGGCGTCGAACTGTCCGGATTCGACGCGGGCCAGCAGGGAAACCTCCGGCAACACCTGAGCGGGGTTCAGCGCATCTCCCAACAGACCGGGAATTTCGGGCCGACGGTAATGCTTCCCCGCCAGGTTGAAGAGGAAGAGCGTGCGGTATCCCTTCGGGTCGATGGCGGGGTCTCCTCTGCCGAAGCGCACGCCGGGCTTCGCGAGGACCTCGTACCATGGCGTCTTGCCAGCCGCCGCCGCTGCGAAGTCGGGGGCGAAACGGCTCTTCGGGTTGTAGGCGAGCACGAGCTGCGAAGAAGCGAAGGTCGCGAACCACGTCACGAGGTTGCCGTTCTTGCTCCCCATGAGCACGCTCTCGTTGACCGCTGGATCGGCGCTGATGAAGACGTCCGGGCTCCGCAGACGATCGTGGATGAGGCGCGCGGCGCCGAGCGACCCATGCGCCTCGCCCGTATAGGCGATGCCGGTCGCCTTGGTGAAGGCGGGTCCCACGCCGTTCTCCATGACCGTGGCGAGAGATCCCGCATACAGCACCGAGACCGAGCGGTTCTGAGGCGGCTCGGCGGCAGCGGAAAGCAGCGTCGAGGTGGCGAGGAGGACGAGCCCGGCAGCCATTGCCGGCTTCATGAGCTTCATGCGATTGGTCCTCCTGTTGGTGACGGGAAGAAGGTGTCGTGCAGAGAGGTGAGGGCCGCGACACACTGGTCGGAGTCGACGTCGAAGCTCACTCCCGCGGTGCCCGAGAAGCGTGGCGTCAGCGGGCCGCGGATCTGCGCTTGGGCCAAGGACTCGCGCATCTGCTCAACGAGTGCCGTAGCGGCAACGATGTCCTCGCCCACGGCCGCGACCCGCGGCGGTTCGTGATGCGCCACCAGCACGGTCACGCCCGCGGGGCCGCTGCGCCGCTGGACGAGGCGCGTGCGCCAGCCTCCGAGACCCTCGGGCATCCCGATCTCCACCCGGATCGGCCGGTTGCGGAGCACTTCGAGGCACGTGCGGTGAACGAGCGGGCAGCCGTAGCCGCCGAGCATCTCCGCCTCGTTGAAAGACAGCTCGGGGACCGGGCGGGCGCCGGCGATGATTTTCGGGTCGCTGCTCATACAACCGGGCACGTCCTTCCACAGCTCCAGGGTCTCGGCCGCGAGGGAAGCCGCCACGGCGCTGGCGGTGTCGTCGCTGCCGCCGCGGCCGAAGAGCACCACCCGCCCCTCGGAGGCGAGGCCGTAAAAGCCGGTGAGCACCAGCACCCTCCGGCGCAGCTCCGGCCGGATCGCGCGGAAACCCGCGGCGCTGCCGGCGAGATCACAGGCCCCGTTGCGGGCCGGGCCACGGGCGCGCAGGCCGAGGTCCTCGGCGGTGATGGCGCGTGCGTCGGCCCCGGCGCACCGGATCGCCGCCGCCATCAGGTGGGCGGCGAGGCGCTCGCCCGAGCTCAGGATCCGTGTGTAGGTCCACTCGGAGAACACACCGCAGGGGCGGATCCCGTCAACCAGAGCCGTGACGTCGGCCAGGAGGGCATGGATCGCTGCGCCGAGAAGGGCAGACTGAGAGCCGCCGCCGATCCATTGGGCGACCGCCTCATGCTGTTGGCGCAGCGTCTCGACAGCGCGACCGCAGGTGCCGTTGGTCGACGGATCCGCCGCCAGCGAGGCCAGACGATCGAGCTGGTCGGTGACGCCCCAAAGCGCCGAGACCACCACCAGCATCGACTCGCCCTCGCGGCGCCGGCGGGCCACGAGGGCCGCGGCGCGTTCGAGGTCAGGAGCGCTGCGCAGCAGGCTCCCGCCGACCTTGACCACCGTGACTGGGAAAGCGCACGAGTCACCGTTTCGCGAAGCTAATCTTTCTCCGCTCACCACGCAACTCACCTCAGAGATTGCCAATACCCGGCAGTGCCCCGACTTTTAGAGGCTGAGAGTGTAAATCACCACCACTGACAATGCAACCCTAAGGAACTGTCACGGAATAAGTTATGTAGTTACCGATTTTTTAAGCCTGAATGATGAACTTAGAGAAATTCGGACATGTGCAGGTTATTGCGTGACGGGTCCTAACATTCGTGCCGTCGGTCACGTCCTGGCCGTTGATCCGGAGTTGGGAGAGCCCTGTCCGCCCGGCCGCGGCGGCGAGCCCGCTCCCTTGGGGGATGATCCCCCAGCAAACTGCGAAGGTGGTCCTCGACCATAGCCGCGGCTCGGGCCAAGTCGGGCCCCGTGGCGATGGAGGTAGACCGGCGTCCCGACCAAATTCTCTTCCCCCGAACTGGCCTGGGACATTCCTGTCGGCTCAGAGATTCCTCGCCGCCGAGCCGAGGAGGGCGACAGCCGAGGCGGTGTGGCCTCGCGAAGCATTTACGGCCGCCAAGCGAGAGGTGCCGCAAAGGGGGGGCCAGAGCGGCGCTGGTCAAAGAGTTGCTCTGTACAGATTTTCTTTAGGCGGTTGAGCCGGTCGAGGTCCACGCGATCTGCGGCGTCGTGGCGCTCCTCTCAGGGTTCTACCTGCGCCGCCTCAACCGTAAGCTCCGCGAGCACCCGCTGTACCCGAAGCGTCCGGACGCATAGCCCTCCCTCGTCCGTATATTCAGACATGGAATCGCCCTTTTCGTCATCTCTTTGAGACGAGGGCCTCGACTCCTCGCAGGGACCGGCGCCTGGTACGGATTTCGAATAGACCTCTTGCAGGTGGATTGCATGAAAGGTTTCATGCTAAGATAGCATAAATTCGGCTCGGCGCATGAAGCTGAGACGCCGGAGTTGTAGAGCGTGGACCGGCGGATTGGTTGTGCCCCCTTTCCGCCCGCGGACAGCACCTGATGGGAGGAAGGTCTGAGCTTATGACCGACGGAACCATCACGAAGCTTCTTCAAACTTGGAGTGAAGGCGACCAGGAGGCGGCGGTGCGGGTTCTCCCCCTGGTCTATGACGAGCTGCGCCAGATCGCTTCGCGCCAGCTTCGCCAGGAGCGGTGCAGCCATACGCTCCAGGCCACGGCGGTGGTCCACGAGGCCTACCTTCGCCTGCGCGGACAGGCGGGTTTCGAGTGGCCGAGCCGGGCCCATTTCTTCGCCTTCGCGGCCCATCTCATCCGCCGCATCCTGGTGGACCATGCCCGCCACCGCAATCGCGCCAAGCGGGGCGGGGGAATGGAGAGGGTGACCCTCGCCGAAGCCGTGGACCTGGCGCTCGAACGGGCGCCGGACCTGGTGGCTCTCGACGAGGCGCTGACGAATCTGGAGGCGCTCGATCCACGCAAGGCGGCGGTCGTGGAGCTGCGGTTCTTCGCCGGTCTGTCGCTGGACGAGACCGCCGAGCAGCTCGGCGTGTCGCCCGAAACGGTCGGGCGGGAGTGGCGCCGGGCCAAGGCCTGGCTCTACGGCCAGCTCCAGCCCACGGAAGGGCGGGTCTGATGGAGGCCGAGCGCTGGCGGGAGGTCGACCGCCTCTTCGCCGCCGCCCTCGACTGGCCGCCCGAGGAGCGGGCGGCCTCTCTGGAGAAGGCCTGTCAGGGCGATCCTGACCTCCGTGCCGAGGTCGAGCGTCTGCTGAGCGTCGACGAGCGGCTCGGCAACTTCCTGGAGCAGCCCGCCATCTCGCCGTTGACGGTGGCCGGCGAGAGCGATGACCACGGACCTCTGGGCCCCTACCGCCTGCTGCGGCGCCTCGGCAGCGGCGGCAGCGGCACGGTCTACCTCGCCCGCCGCGACGACGAGCAGTACAAGCGGCTGGTGGCGATCAAGATCCTGCGCTCCGGTCTGGAAGGCACGGAGATCTACCACCGTTTCCTCGCCGAGCGGCAGATCCTCGCCCGCCTGGAGCATCCCAACATCGCCCGCCTTTACGACGGTGGCGGCACTCCGGACGGCCGCCCCTATCTGGTCATGGAGCTGGTGGAGGGCTTGCCGGTCGACGCCTATTGCGACCGTCACCGCCTGACGGTCGAGCGCCGGCTGGAGCTGTTCCGGCGCATCTGCGGCGCCGTGCAGTACGCCCATCAGAACCTGCTGGTCCATCGCGATATCAAGCCGCTGAACATCCTGGTGACCGAGGAGGGGGAGCCGAAGCTCCTCGACTTCGGGATCGCCAAGCAGCTCGGCGCCACCGCGGAGCAGTCCGGCGCCGAGACTCGTACCGGACTGCGGATGATGACGCCCAGCTTCGCCAGCCCCGAGCAGGTACGGGGCGAGGCCGTCACCACGGCCTCGGACGTCTACTCCCTGGGCGTGCTGCTGTACGAGCTGCTGGTGGGGCGCAGCCCCTACCGGCTCACCACCGGTCTTCCGCATGAGATCGAGACCGCCATCTGCGGGCAGGAGCCGGAACGGCCGAGCCAGGCGCTGGCCCGGGCTCCGGGAGTCGAGCCGGAGGTTCCGGCGGGCGAGGTGGCCGCCGCTCGCGACATCCGCGTTCCCGCGCTCGTCCGGCGGCTGGCGGGAGACCTCGACAACATCGTCCTGAAGGCGCTGCGCAAAGAGGCGCCGCGCCGCTACGCCTCGGCGGCGGCCCTCTCTCAAGACGTAGAAAATCACCTGCTGAATCTGCCGGTGGCCGCCCGGCCGGATACGCTTGTGTACCGGACCCGCATGTTCGTCCGGCGCCACCGGGCCGCCGTCCTCGCTGCCGCCGCCGTTGTCGCCCTGGTGGTGGGCTTTCTCGTCAGCCTGGTTCTCCAGGGGCGCCAGCTCGCCCGCGAGCGGGACAAGGCCAATTATGCTCTGACCTTCCTGGTGGACACCTTCCAGCAGGCCGATCCCTTCCACACGCGGGGGGAGCGTCTCACGGCCCGGGACATCCTGGACCGCGGCGCGGGGCGCGTCTCCCGCGAGCTCGCCGGCCAGCCGGACGTGCAGGCGGCGCTGATGGACGCCATCGGCCGGGTCGACCTGAGCCTCGGGCGGCTCGATCAGGCGGCGCCGCTGCTCGAAGGCGCTCTCGCCGCGCGCCGGAAGGCCCTGGGACCCGCCTCCCTGGAGGTGGCTCAGAGCCTGGACCACGTCGCCGCCGTCCGGTTCCAGCGCTCGGACTTCAAGGGCTCGGAGCAGCTCCTGCGCCAGTCTCTGGCCCTGAAGCGCGGCCTGCCCGGCGACCATGCCGTGGAAGTGGCCCGCACTCTCAATCAACTCGGGGATACCCTGGCCAAGACGGGCGCTCCGAAGGCGGCCGAGCCCTTGCATCGCGAGGCGCTGGCCGCCGCCCGCCGCGCCGAGGGCCGGGAGGGACCCACGGTGGCGGCCTCCCTCATCGCTCTCGCCTCCCGCCTGAACGAGCAGGCCGACTATCCGGCCGCCGAGGCGATGCTGCAGCAGGGTCTCGCCATGGAGAGCCGCCTGCTGGGAGATCAAAATGCCGACGTCATCAATCACCGGCAGGCCTTGACCGGGCTGCTGATCAACCAGGGCAAGTTCAAGGAGGGGGAAGCGGAGGTCCGCCACATGATCGAGGTGGAGCGAAAGATCGTGGGCGAAGGGCCGGACCTGGCGGAGCTCTACAACAACCTGGCGGTGACGCTCACCGGCGAGGGGCGGTTCCCGGAAGCGGAAGCCCTCTACCGGCGTTCGCTGGCTATTTTCCGGACCGCCTACGGGGATTCGGACTATCGCGTGGCCGAGACGCTGGGCAACCTCGGGGGGAGCCTGGAGGGGGAGAAGAAGTTCGAGGAGGCGGTCGCCGCCCACCAGCAGGCGCTGGAGATCCGCCAGCGCCTCTACGGCTCCAAAGGCCCCGAGGTGGGCCACAGCCTGCTCCACCTGGCCAAGGCGCAGCGCGCGCTGGGGCGGCCCGGCGAGGCGGCGACCCTGGCGCAGCAGGCGGTGGCGAACCTGGAGGCGGCCTTCGGACCTCAGCATCCCTACGCCGCCTACGCTCATATGGCCCTGGGCTTGGCCCTCCGGGACCAGGGACAGGCGGCGGCCGCCGAGCCTCACTTGCGCCAGGGCCTGGTCGTGCTGGCGCGGTCGCTGCCCCCCGCGCATCCCCAAACCGCTCTCAACAAGCTGGAGCTGGCGGTCTGCCTCACCGACCTTGGCCGGCTGGACGAGGCCAAAGCGCTGGCAAAGGAAGCCCTGCCCCGTCTTCAGGCCCTGTATGGAGCGGGCGCGCCGCCGGTGAAGCAGGCGCAAGGCATCCTCGACACCGCTCGCGCCAACCGGGGAGAGGTCCGATGAACGCCATCCGCTGGCACGAGGTGGACAAAGTCTTCGCCGCGGTGTTGGAGCGGCCCACGGTGGAGCGGCCGGACGTGCTCGACGAAGTCTGTGCCGGCGACGTCGAGCTCCAGCGCGAGGTGCGGCAGCTCCTCGCCGCCGACGAGCGCATCGGTACGTTCCTGGAGCTTCCCGCGGGCGAGCTTCTGGGGCTGGTGCCGCTGGGAGGCGATGAGGGGCGCGTCGGTCCCTACCGGCTGCAGCGCCGCATCGGCAGCGGCGGCATGGGTACGGTCTACCTGGCGCGCCGCGACGACGATCAGTACGAGCGGCTGGTGGCGGTGAAGGTGCTGCGCTGGGGGCTCGACACCCCGGAAGCCCGCCTCCAGTTCCTGGCCGAGCGGCAGATCCTCGCCCGCCTGGAGCACCCCAACATCGCCCGCCTCTACGACGGCGGCACCACGGCGGAGGGCCGTCCATACCTCGTGATGGAGCTGGTCGAGGGGCTTCCCGTCGACCAGTATTGCGACCGGCACCGGCTTGACGTCGGCCAGCGGCTCCAGCTCTTCCGGCGCATCTGCGCCGCGGTGCAGTACGCCCACCAGAACCTGCTGGTCCACCGCGATCTGAAGCCAGGCAACATCCTGGTGACGGCGGATGGGGAGCCGAAGCTCCTGGACTTCGGCATTGCCAAGCGGCTGGAGCCGGGGGCAGGCGGGGGAGATGATCGCGGGGATCGCATCATGACTCCCCTCTACGCCAGCCCCGAGCAGGTGCGGGGGAAGGCGATCACCACGGCGAGCGACGTCTACTCGCTGGGCGTGCTGCTCTACGAGCTCCTGGCCGGCCGCCTTCCATACCGGCTGGCGAACGGGCTGGACCGCGTCGTGGCCGCCGCCATTGCCGGCCAGGAGCCGGAGCCGCCGAGCGAGACCCAGCTCCCGGAGTCCGTCGCCGCCACCCGCGGTACGACTCCCCAAGGCCTTGCCCGCCAGTTGCGGGGCGACCTGGACCAGATCCTCCTCCGCGCTCTGCGCAAGGACCCCCAGGGCCGTTACGCCTCGGCGGCCCTGCTCTCTCAGGATCTAGCCAACCATCTCGCCCACCGGCCGGTGATGGCGCGGCCGCACGGGCCGTTCTATGTGGCGGGGAGACTCGTGCGCCGCAACCGCACGGCGGCCATGGCCACGGCGCTGTTGGTGCTGTTGGGCGCCGGCTTTCTGGTGAGCTTCATCATCGAGCAGGAGCGGCTGACCCAGGAGCGGAACAAGGCCCGCCATGCCCTGTCGTTCCTGGTGGATACTTTCAAGCAGGCCGATCCGTACGCGAGCGGCGGGCGGCTGACCCAGGAGGAGGTCCTGGACGAAGGAGCCGGCCGCGCGGCGCGGGAGCTCACCAGCCAGCCGGACCTCCAAGCCGAGGTGATGGACTCGATCGGCGAGGTCGCTCTCGGGCTGGGACACTACGATCGGGCGGAGCCGCTGCTGGAGCGCGCTCTGGAGCTACGGCGCAGGACGTTCGGCGCGGAGTCCCTGCCGGTGGCCGTGAGCCTGGAGCACCTGGGCCTGCTCAAGCGGCAGCGCTCCCAGCTCCCGGCCGCCGAGGCCCTGCTCCGCCAGGCCCTGGCTCTCGAAAGCCGCCGGCTGGGCGAACGCGACCTGGCGGTGGCGAAGGTCCTGAACGAGCTTGGGGACGTGGTCGCGGGGCAGGTGAGGTACGCCGACGCCGAGAAGCTCCACTGGGAGGCGCTCTCCATCGCCCATGAAAGGGAAGGGCAGGTGGGGCCTGTCGTCGCCGCCAGCATCCTCGGTCTGGGGAGGCGAAAAAGAGATCTCAGCGATCTGGGATCGGCCGAGCGGCTCTATCGCCAGGGGCTCGACGTCGAGCGCCGCGCCCTGGGCAGCCAGGCCCCCCAGCTCTATCGCGACCAGGAGATGCTGGCCGAAATCCTGACCGACGCCGGCAAGTATCAGGATGCCGAGGCCCTGCTGCGGCAATCCCTGGCGGTTCAGCAGCACATCCTCGGACGCGAGCACCCCGACGTCGTCCTCACGCTGAACGCTCTCGGCCTGGCGGTCCAGCGGCTCGGACGGTTCGCCGAGGCGGAGGTCCTCTATCGCGAGGCGCTGCAGATCGCCCGCCGCCAGTTCGGCCCCACGCACTGGCAGGTGGCGGACATCCTGAACAACCTGGGCTCGGTGCTGGTCGGTCTGAACCAACCGGCTCCGATCCGGAAGGGCATCCCGTTCTACGAGGAGGCGCTGGCGATCCGCCGTCAGAATCTGGGGGAGCGCAACCCCGGGGTGGCGGAGATGTACCTGGTCCTCGCCGAAGCTCACCGCTACCTCCACGAACCGGACAAGGCGCTCCCTCTGGCCCGCCAGTCGCTCGGCATCCTCGAACAGACCGAGGGACCGGACCATCTCCACGTCGCCTATGCCCTGCGTGAGATCGGCAGGGACTACGCGGACCTGAATCGCCACGCCGAGGCGGAACCCTACCTGCGCCGCGCCCTGGACATCCGCCGCCGGGAGCTGCCGAAGGCCAATCCCGACGTGGCCAAGGCGGAGGCGAGCCTCGGGGAATGCCTGATGAATCTCGACCGGCTCGGCGAGGCGGACGTCCTGCTGCGGGAGGCGGACGCCACGCTCTCAGCCCAGTTTCCGGCCGGCGACTATCGAGTGAGAGAGCTGCGCGCCGTGAGGGAAAGGCTGAAGCAGAAGCGAGGGGGGTAGCGGTATATGCTCCCCGGATGACTGAATCCCGGCGTGTCGCGGTGGTGAGCGGCGGCGGCTCCGGCCTGGGGCGCGAGATCGCCCTGGAGCTGGCCCGCCGCGGCTACGACCTTGCTCTCCTGGGCCGGCGGCGGCAGCCGCTGGAGGAGACTCTGGCTCTGGCCGGAGGCCGCGAGCCCGGAGTCATTTTCCCCTGCGACGTGCGCGACGCCCAGGCGATCGGGCTTTGCGCCGCCGAGATCAACGCGCGCTGGGGCGCCGCGGACGTGGTGGTGCCGGCGGCCGGAACGTCGTCCCTGGCGCCGGTCGAGCGGATCGCGCCCGAGGATTTCAACGACGTCCTCACCACCAATCTGACGGGAGTCTTCCTCCTGCTGCGGGCTCTGCTGCCGGCGATGAAGGAGCGCGGGCGCGGGTGGATCTTCCCGCTGCTCTCCGTGGCCGCCCGCCGCGCCTTTCCGGGCTGGGGCGCCTACTGTGCCAGCAAGTGGGGATTGAACGGCCTGATCGAGGTGCTGCGCGAGGAGCTGAAAGGCACGGGCGTGCGCGTCACCGCGCTCTTTCCCGGCGCCACGGACACGCCGATCTGGGATGACCTTCCCGGCACCTGGAACCGCGCCGCCATGGTGCGGCCCCAGGAAGTGGCGCGGGCGATCGCCTACGCCCTGGAGGCGGACCCCTCCACGCTGGTGGAGGAGATCCACCTGGGGCCGGCCGGAGGTGCGCTATGACTGGCAAGGACTGTGTCCGTCAGTGTAAGTCCGTGCCCGTCCGTGCTCTTGGTTTTCCTACGCGATCCGCCGAATTGACTTGATGTTGCCGGTGCTGGCTCCGGCGCCGCCACATTGGCCGGTCGAGGTGGCGATACCCAGGGTCTCCCAACCGCCGGGCGTGGGCTGATCGGCGCAGATCACCATGGCCGAGCCGGGTGCCTTGTTGGTGAAGGTCTCGACCACCCACACCACGTCGGCGTTGTCGCAGGACGAGGCGTCCGGCCGCTCGTCGACCTTGATCCACCCTACAGGAATGGGATCGCCGGGGCACAGCACCTGGCGGCCGGCCACCTGCGCCGGGGCCTTGATGGCGACACAGAAGACGATGGCGAGGGCCAGGAATGAGAACCGGACGACGTGACGTTTCATGATCTGCCTCCCGAGCGCGCGACTTCGCGCCCGCTTTCCGGGAAGGAAGGGTTGCAATTCGCTGGCCAGCCTGATTGACTCCCCGGCGAGCGGCTCCCTATACTTCACCCCTCCTGAAAGCCAGGTTCCGACTTGAACGAAATCCAAGACACCCGCGGCATCCGAGGAGACTTGACCGGCGCCGGACGGCGCTTCGGCATCGTCGCGTCGCGCTTCAACTCCCGTATCGGCGACCTTCTGGTGGCCGGCGCGGTCGACTGCTTGAGGCGGCACGGGGTGGCGGCGGCGGACATCCACGTCGTCTCGGTGCCCGGAGCCTGGGAGATTCCCCAGGCCCTGGAGGAGCTGGCGGCGGCGGGCGGCGAGGGCCGCGGCAAGGTCGACGGCCTGGTGGCGATCGGGGTGGTGATCCGTGGCGAGACCCCGCATTTCGACTACCTCTGTGCCCAGGCGACCCGCGGTATCGCCGGCGTGGCCGAGCGGCATCGCGTGCCGGTGGGCTATGGCCTGCTGACCTGCGACACCTCGGAGCAGGCGGCGGAGCGGGCCGGCGGCAAGGCCGGCAACAAGGGCTGGGAGGCGGCGCTCGCGGCCCTGGAGATGGCGGACCTCTTCACGCGGCTGCGCCAATGACCGCCGGCAAGCGGCGCACGGCGCGCGAGATGGCGGTCCAGATGCTGTACCAGTGCGACCTGGGAAGCAGCCCGCTGCCCCACGTCTTCAACACCTTCGATCTGTCCGAGTACCTGGCCCGGGAGGCTCCCGAGGCCGACGAGCGGCGGGGGCAGCCATCGGCGGAGGAGCTGAGCGACGCCGGCAAGCGGCGCCAGCGGGCCGAGGAGGCGTTCGAGTACGCTCAGGAGCTCGTCCGCGGCACCACCGACAACCTGCAAACGATCGACGAGCTGATCCGCGGCCAGGCGGACAACTGGCGGCTGGAGCGGATGCCGCCGGTGGACCGCAACATCCTGCGTCTCGCCGTCTATGAGATGCTGCATGAGAACGAGACGCCCAAGCTCGTGGTGCTGGACGAAGCCATCGAGCTGGCGAAGAAGTTCGGCTCCGAGCAGTCGGGCCGCTTCGTCAACGGGCTGCTGGACGGCCTGCTGAAGCAGCATACGTTTCCGGGCAGCCTGACCTGATTTCGATTCGCGTGCGAGGGAGAGCCGAGGAGCGATGAGCAATCCGTACGATCACAAAGCCGTCGAGGGCAAGTGGCAGGATCGCTGGGAGCGGCAGCGCACCGCCGAGGTGGACCTGCGCCACGGCCATGGCAAATATTACATGCTGATGATGTTCCCCTATCCTTCGGGGGACCGGCTGCACGTCGGCCACGGGCGCAACTACATTCTGGGCGACGCGCTCTTTCGCTACCTGCGGATGAACGGCAAGCGGGCGCTCAACCCCATGGGCTGGGACGCCTTCGGCCTGCCGGCCGAGAACGCCGCCATCCAGCGCGGCGTCCATCCCCGCGACTGGACGCTCGCCAATATCAAGGTGATGAAGGAGCAGTTCCGCCGCTGGGGCATCCTCTACGACTGGTCGAAGGAGATCGCCTCCTGCTTCCCCGAGTACTACCGGTGGAACCAGTGGCTCTTCCTGCGCATGCTGGAAAAGGGGCTGGCCTACAAGAAGATGGCGCCGGTCAACTGGTGCCCGAGCTGCCAGACGGTGCTCGCCAACGAGCAGGTGGTCGACGGCGCCTGCGAGCGCTGCGGCACGCCGGTCGTGCAGCGCGATCTCGAGCAGTGGTTCTTCCGCATCACCGAGTACGCCGACCGCCTGCTCGACGGCCTCGACGCCCTGGAAGGCTGGCCCGAGAAGGTCAAGGTGATGCAGCGCAACTGGATCGGCCGTTCCGCGGGCGCCGAGATCCGCTTCGCCATCCCCGCACTTGGCGAGACGGTCACCGTCTTCACCACCCGGCCCGACACGGTGCACGGCGCCACCTTCCTGGTGCTGGCGCCCGAGCATCCGATGGCGGCGCGGCTGATCGGGAAGCACCCGCAGCGGGCCGAGATCGAGACCTGGACCGAGGCGGTGCGCAACACCCCCCGCATCCAGCGTTCGGACGAGGGCAACCCCAAGGAGGGGAGGGACACGGGGGCCGTGGCCGTCAACCCAGCGACCGGCGAGGAGATCCCCATCTGGCTCGCCAACTATGTGCTGCCCGAGTACGGCTCCGGCGCCATCATGGCCGTACCGGCCCACGACGCCCGCGACCTTGTCTTCGCCCGCCAGGAGGGCCTGCCCGTGCGTCTGGTCTACCACCCCGAGACCGGAGAGCTTGATCCTGGCAACCTGACCGAGCCCATCCTCCACGAGGGAGTGATCCGCAACGCGGCGCCGTTCGACGGTCTGAAGGACGGGCCGGAGACGATCGGCCGCTTCATCGCCTGGCTGGAGGAGAAGGGCTGGGGTCAGGGGAAGGTGGTCTATCGCCTGCGCGACTGGCTGATCTCCCGCCAGCGCTACTGGGGCACGCCCATCCCCGTCGTCTACTGCGACAAGTGCGGCATGCAGCCTGTGCTGGACGATCAGCTCCCCGTCGAGCTCCCTTACGACGTCGAGCTCACCGGCAAAGAGGGCAACCCGCTGTCGCGCTCCAAGGCGTTCGTGGAGGCGAAGTGCCCCAAGTGCCAGGGTACGGCGCGGCGCGAGACCGACACCATGGACACCTTCGTCGACAGCTCGTGGTACTACCTGCGCTACCTCGCGGCGAAGGACTCGACGAAGATGTTCGACACCGAGGTGGCCAACCGCTGGATGCCCGTCGACCAATATATCGGCGGCATCGAGCACGCCATCCTGCACCTGCTCTACGCCCGCTTCATCTGCAAGGTGCTGCACGACTTCGGCATGGTGGGGATCGAGGAGCCGTTCCAGAACCTGTTCAACCAGGGGATGATCACCCGCTACTCCGAGAAGTCCGGCCGGATCGAAAAGATGTCGAAGTCGAAGGGCAACGCCGTCTCGCCCGATCCGCTGATCGAGGAGATGGGGGCGGACACGGAGCGCGTCTACACCCTCTTCATCGGGCCGCCGGAGAAGGAGGCGGAGTGGAGCGACGAGGCCGTTTCCGGCGCCTGGCGCTTCCTGCAGAGGGTGTGGCGCATGCTGGAGCGGCTGCCCGAGGCCCCGCCCACGGCGCCGGCGGACCCCGACCTGGAGCGGGAGCGCCACGCCACGATTCAAAGGGTGACCCACAGTTTCGAGCGTTTCTCGTTCAACACCGCCGTGGCGTCGCTGATGGAGCTTTCCAACAGCCTCTCCAAGGCTCTGGAGGAGAAGACGGCCTCGCGTCTGCGCTGCGAGGAGACGTTCGACACGCTGCTCCAGCTCCTGCATCCGCTGGCCCCTCACATGACCGAGGAGCTGTGGGAGCGCCGCGGCTACACCGAGAGCCTGCTCGAAACCACTTGGCCGGAGTACGATGAGGCGAAGCTGCGCCGTGCCCGCATCGAGCTGGTGGTGCAGGTGGACGGCAAGGTCCGGGACCGGGTGGAGGTCGACGCCGCGGCCGACGAGAAGGAAGTGCGCGCCGCCGTCCTCGCGAGCCCTCGGGTGCAGGACTTCCTGGCGGGCCGGGAGGTGGCCAAGGCCGTGCTGGTGCCCGGACGGCTGATCAACCTGGTGACGCGGAAATCCGCATGAAAGTGACGATGGTGAAAAAACTCTTTCTGATCCCCCTTCTTCTTACGCTCGCCGGCTGCGGCTACGCCCTGGTCGGCAAGGGCAGCAACATCCCCGACGACGTGAAGTCGGTCTACCTCCAGCCGCTCAAGAACAACACCCAGCGGCAGCAGGTGGAGCAGGAGCTGACGCAGGCGATCGCCATGGAGCTGGTGACCCGCCAGCGCTTCGCCGTGGTGGGCAATCCGGCGGAGGCAACGGCCGAGATCACCGGCGCGGTGACCGGCTTCGGCGTCACCCCCGTGACCTTCGACAACACGGGCCGGGCCACCGCCTACGAGATCTCCATCACCGCCCAGATCACCTTCAAGCGCTCGGGGACGGAAGGCAAGGTGCTATGGAAGAGCGACAACTACACCTTCCGTGAAGACTACCCCGTCGAAGCCACCCAGGCCGCTTACATCGACCTCGAAACCCCCGCCATCCAGAAGGCCTCCAAGCAGTTCGCGGAGACGCTGGTGACGAGCTTGCTGGAAGGTTTTTAGGCACCGTCACTCCAGAGAGCAGTACCCGGGGAGCGCCGGAGCCGGAGCTTCGTTTCCTTCGGCCGGCGATCCGGTTCTTTGTTATGATGTTGTGATGGACGAGAACCACACTCGCTATGGTCTCAAGGCTCCGGGTCGTACAGGCTCTGGCTCCTCTATGCGCCTGCCCGGCCGGGGTGCCTTCCCGCGGGTCGACGACCACCTCGTCGAACCGGAGGTCACGCGCGACGAGATCATTGGCGGCCGTCGGGTGATCGCCATGCCGGCCAACCCGCCTCACGCCACCGAGCAGAGCGTTCTTGATTCTCTCCTCCAGTCTTACGTGGCCCCCGGCTACGTCACGGCGGCGGACCTGCTGACCCGCATCGAAGAGGATTCGGACTTCGCTAGCGACGCCTGTACGTACAAGGACGGAATCGACCCGGCAACCGGCACGCGCTACTTGGAGGAGATCGCCTTCGAAGTGGTCTCTGAGCAGGCAGAGCGGGACGTGACGGAGAAAGCCGTACGAATGCATCGTCGGGGTGTGCGGCGGATCTTTTCAATCATGGTCAAGGGTCAGCGGCGGGTCAGCGAGTGGTCGCCCGAGAGTCAGAGCTGGCGCCCTTTGGCGGCGGACTCGCTGATCGAGGATCCCTCCTTGGTAGCACCCTTGGCCGTGGCGGCTCTGCTCGATGCCGCGGCGGCGAAGATCGCGGTGGTGAAGGGTTTGGCCGCTCAGGGCAACCCGGAGCTCCAGAGGCGGGAAGCTGAGGCGAGGAGCGAGGCCAAAGCGGAGGGTAGGGCCGAGGGTAAGGCCGAAGGCATTCTCAATCTCTTGACTGCACGCGGTGTCGCCGTCAACGAGGCGCAGCGGCAAGAGATCTTGCGCTGTCGCGATCTTGATCGCTTGGATCGGTGGTTGGTTCGGGCCGCCTTTGTTTCCTCCGCGGGCGAAGTCACATCGGAGCCCTGAGTCGCGGGCGTTCTGGCTGTCCTCTTCTCCCGGTTGGGCGGGAGTGTGATGGGAGAAGAGGGTTGGGTGATGAGAGGGCTTGTTTTCCCTACCCCCAAGGCCGCGTCGCCAGCTTCGGCGCGGTCATCACCCGGTAGTAGGGGAGCAGCCCGATGGTTTCGTCGACGTAGGGGGTGCGGCGGAACCACCACTGGTAGCGGGCTTGGGGGTCGGCCGCGAATTTCTCGTCCTTGAGCGCGGCCTCCCACTCGGCGGCGATCTTCGGGTCCTTCAGCATCTCCGCGGTGTGGCCCTCCAGCACCCGGGTGTCCATGTACTCCTTGCCCTCGAAGAGGCTGGAGAGGAGGCCCCAACTCAGCAGCGAGTCCGGCGCTTCCGGTTCCAGGAGCTGGACGGCTACCTCGAAGTCCGGCTGGTCCGCCGGCACCCAGAGCGCTCCGGCCGGAATCTTCCGGCGCTCCACGGTGCGGGTCGTCTGGGACGTCACCCGCGTCAATCCCTGGTAAGACGAGGGGGCGAACTTCGGCTGCGAGACGCGCATCGCTTCGACTTCAATCTCCGCCGGCTGCATCAGCTTCTCGACCCGCAGGGCGTGGCCCCGTAGTCGCGCTTCGATCTGCGGCCAGCCGGGGAGCACCAGATAGCCGCGCGGGCGGGGCACGGACTTGACGATCTTCGCCTGGTGAATCCACGGCACCTCGATCTCGTGCGTCTCGCCGCGGTGAAAGAGGAGCAGGGGCTTGCCGGAGACTACCGAGGTCTTCATCTCGCCCGCGTAGACGGGGAAGCGGATGTGGTCCGCTGGATCGGTGTCGCTGGCCTCGATGTCGACGGCCACGTTCGACGGCGGCGCGTCCGGCTTGCCGAGGTTCACGGTCGCCGTCTCGGCGTCCCTTACCGCCAGGGTCAGCGATGCCGGATCGCGGGCGATCTCCTGCAACAGGGCGCGGAGGAAATCCCGGTTCGCCGCCACCCGCTGCTCATAAGGTTTATAGGAGTGCATCTCCACCAGCACCGAGGGCCGGTTGCGCAGCGGGAAGTAGCCGGTGGAGTAGCGCGGCTGGCCCACCCAGGAGTTGAACCCTTTGGCGGGATCGTTGTGGTCGATGAGGTCCACGTAGGGACCATGCTTGTGGCCCGCCTTGGACGTCGCCGCCAGCACCGCCGGCATGTGGGCGCGCAGCCAGCCGTCCACGGGCGGCGGGGCCTGAGGGGCCTCGGCCCAGGTGTAGGTGAGCGTCCACTCCATGTCGACGCCGTCCGTCACATGGTCGTCCACGTGCAGGTGCGGGCGCCAGGCGTTGACCAGGGAGATGAGCGAGCGCGCCTCTTCCGAGGAGATCTTCAAGTAGTCGCGGTTGAGGTCGAGGCCGTTGGCGGTGGCGCGGAAACCCATGCCCTGGCGCGGACCGTCCTGGTTGGGGCGGTTGTACGGCGAGACGCGCTCGTGGCCGTCGACGTTGTAGATGGGGAGGATCACCAGGGTGATCTTGTCCAGGATCTCCGGATAGCGGCCGAGAGCCAGGTCGCGCAGCAGCAGCAGCGAGGCGTCCTTGCCGTCGATCTCCCCGGCGTGGATGCCGTTCTGGATGAGGACGATGGGCTTGGGCAGCTTCTGCGCCCGGCGGCCGGTGAAGGCCTTCTCCGCCGAGACCACCACGAACGGCATCGGTCGGCCCTGGCCCGAGGTGCCGTAAAAGCCCAGGTACATCGACGGGAAGTGAGCCTGGAGCCGGCGCAGGAAGTCGAGCGTCTCCTCGTAGGTGCCGGTCGCTTCGAAGTGGGAGGTCTCGGCGCGCGTCCTGAGCTTCTCGATCGCCTCCTGCTCCTCATGGGAGGGGGGCGCGATCGAGACCGCCGCAGCGGGAGCGTCGTCGTCGTCCGGGTCGCGAGGCCGGGTCTGCGCCGCGGCCGTCCAGGGAAGAAGAAGGCCGGCAAGGATCAGGACGGAAGGGATCAACGGCAAGCAGGCGCGATCGGGCATAGGAGACCTCCGGATGGCGCGGACTCTAGCAGAAGGCGCCCCCGCCCAAGAACACGGTGCGAGCGACGGGAATAAGTCCATTGGCACGATCCTGGCATAAGGCGGGTTTTCGGGAGTTGGATGCATTTTCGATTACCTTGAGAGGAGCCCCGCAATGTTCTTTCTCGAAAGCCGGAGAGTTTTACTGGCCCCTGCGCTCGTAGGCGGCCTGCTTCTTTGCACCGCCGCCTGGGCGGCCAATCCGTCCTCGGGCACGGTGTCCTCGTCGTCCCAGGCAAATTGGACGGGAGGACCCTTGACCCCCACCGCCGCTTCGACCTGCGGCGGCCCCAACAACCCCGCGTGTGATAATTACAAACTGACGATCGTCCCGCCTTCCTACGCTTTCAGGGTCGAAATCAACCTCACCTTGCAGCCGACGGACGACTACGATCTCGAGGTCTACGGCCCGGACGGCAGTCTCGTGGGCCAGTCCGGAAACTCGGCAGGGGAGGCCGAGCAGGTCGTCCTCACCAACCCCGCGGGCGGAACGTACACGGTGAGCGCCTCGCCCTTCGCGCCGCTCATGGCCTACAGCGGCAGCGCGAAGATCACCCAGCTTCCCGCGCCGCCTCCCCCTTCGACCCTGCCGCCGCCGCGCTATACCAACTACACGCCGCCGGCTGGGGTGGGGACGAGTGCCGGCGAGCCCTCGATCGGCGTCGACCAACGGACCGGTAAGGTGATGTACGTCGCCGGTACGGAGACGCTTCGCGTCTCCTTCAACGACTGCTCCTCGCCTGCCAGCGGCTCCTGGGAGGACGTCTCGGCGCTCCAGACCTCCCAGGTGACGTTCGATCCGATCCTCTACACCGATCCCACGCTGGGCCGCACCTTCGTCTCCCAGCTTTTGCCCACCAAGCTGAGCCTGATGGCCTTCACCGACAACGACGGCATCACCTGGTCGCCCAGTCAGGGCTCGGGCATCAACTCGGGCGTCGACCACCAGACGATCGGCGGCGGCCCCTTCGCCTCCGGTCTCCTCACGCCGCTGACGAGCTATCCCCACATCCTCTATTACTGCTCGCAGGACATCGCCATGGCCCAGTGCGCCACCAGCCTCGACGGCGGCACGACGTTCGGCCCGGCCGTGCCGATCTACAACCTCACGCAGTGCTCGGGCATCCACGGCCACGTCAAGGTGGCGCCGGACGGCACCGCCTACGTCCCCAACAAGAGCTGCGGCGGCGGCCAGGGAGTCGCCGTCACGCGCGACAACGGACTGACCTGGACGGTGAAGACCGTGCCGGGCAGCTCGGCCGGAAGCTGGGACCCCTCGGTCGGCATCGCGAGCGACGGCACCGTCTACTTCGGCTACATGAACGGCGACGGCCACCCCTACGTCGCGGTCTCGCACGACGAGGGCGACACCTGGAGCAACATCCAGGACGTGGGGACGGCCTTCGGCCTGCAGAACATCGCCTTCCCGGCCGTGGTGGCCGGCGATCCCGGCCGCGCGGCCTTTGCCTTCCTCGGCACCTCGACGCCGGGCGACGCGGGCGGCGAGGACCCGACCTTCCCGGCCGTCTGGCACCTCTACGTGGCCCACACCTACGACGGCGGGGCCTCTTGGGTGACGGCGGACGCGACGCCCAACGATCCGGTGCAGAAAGGCACCATCTGCTCGGCCGGCACCACCTGCGGCAGCACCCGCAACCTCCTCGACTTCATCGACGCCACGGTCGATACCCAGGGCCGGGTGCTCGTGGGCTATGCGGACGGCTGCATCGGCGGCTGCGTCTCGGGCGGCCCCAACAGCGGCACGGCGCTGGCGACGATCGCCCGCCAGACGAGCGGCGACGGCCTCTTCGCCGCCTATGACTCGCCGGTCAGCGTCCCGGCGGCTCCCGCTCTCCAGGCGACGGAAGCGAACGGCATCGTCCACCTCACCTGGTCGACGCCGGACGACCACGGCTCTCCGATCAAGAGCTACATCCTCTATCGCTCGAACCCCGCGGGCGGCTTCAAGAAGATCGCCAGCGGCGGCCCCGGCTTCCACTCCTATGACGACACCCCGAAGGCCGGCACGACTCCCGCCTACCATGTCGTGGCCGTCAACGCGATCGGCAAAGGCCCATTCTGCCACGACGTGACTCCAACGGTGGCACCGCCGGCGACGCAGTCCTGCACGGCACCCGGTACCAAGGTGACGGACGATCCGTCGGGCGATTCCCAGGTGCCGGCCCTCGATGTCCAGCGGCTCTCGATCGCCGAGCCGCGGACCACGGACGGCTCCCACAAGATCGTCTTCACCCTCAAGGTGGCGAGCCTCTCGACCTTCACTCCCGGCAATGCCTGGATGATCCTGTGGAACCGGCCCTTGCCGGACGCCACCTATGACCGCAACTACGTGGTGATGCGGGCCACCGGGCTCGGCACCGCGGCCTTCAAGGTGGGCAAGCTCTCGCCGCCCAACGTCAACCAGGGCACCGACCTCGGCAACGCGACCGGTACCTTCTCGGCGGACGGCACCATCACCATCACCTTCACCACCGATCAGGTGGACAACGTCGGCACCGGGCAGGATCTGCCGGCCCTGGAGGTCCGTACCTTCGCGGTCAACGTCAGCGGCACGCCGTCCTCGCAGACGTCGTCGGTCGATCACACCACGTCGTCGAGCTATACGCTGGCGGGCAGCGCCCAGTGCGGCGGGTGATCCGAACCTCTGCTAACCGAAAAACCTCAATCCTGGCCGCGCGGGGGAGTTTCCTCCCCCCTCGCGGCTTCCGGATAGCTCCCCAGCACCCGCAGCTCCGTGGTGTGGGGCCGGATCTCCTCCAGGGCGCCGCGCACGGGATCGCGGTCCGCGTCGCCTTCGACGTCCAGGTAGAAGCGGTACTTCCAGGGGCTGCTGGGAATAGGGCGCGACTCCAGCTTGGCGAGGTTCACGCCCCGCTGGCTGAGCAGGGAGAGAACCTCGGCCAGGGCGCCGGAGCGATGGGCGACGGTGAGCAGCAGCGACGTGCGGGCCGGCGTCCCAGGCGGGCAGGGCTCGGCGTGGAGCGACAGCTCGACGAAGCGGGTGAAGTTCCCCTCCTGCGTCTGGATGCCGCGGCGCAGGATCTCCAGACCGAAGACGCGGGCGGCGGACTCGCCGGCGATGGCGCCGACCGTGGGATCGTTGCGCTCCCGCACCTTGCGGGCGGAGCCGGCGGTGTCGAACTCCGCCCGCGCCTGAATCCAGGGCACTCCATGCAGGAAGTCCTGGCACTGGAGCAGCCCCTGGGGGTGGGAGATGACGGTGCGCAGGTCTTCGAGCTTGGTGCCGGGAAGCACCAGCAGGCAGTGCTCGATGTGGCTCACCGCCTCGGCGGTGATGGTGAGGCCGCCCTCCGCGAGCAGGTCGTAGGTCTCGTTGATGCTGCCGGCCGTGGTGTTCTCGATGGGCAGCAGGGCGCGATCGGCGGCGCCGCTGCGGACGGCCTCGGCGGCGCCGCGAAAGGTCTCGAAGCCCTCCAGCAGTACCCCCTCGGGCAGCCCCGAGTAGCACCGCTGGGCGGTGAGATGGCTGTAGGACCCCTCGACGCCCTGATAGGCCACGCGCAAGGGCGCCGCCGCGAGCGACCGCACGTGGGCCTGCTGGTGGGCGACGGACATCTCCAGCAGCACCCGGTACAGCCGCTCCACCTCATGAGGATCGAGCCCTCGCTCCACGGCCGCATGGCGGACCCGCTGGAAGACCTGATCCTCGCGCAACGGATCGCGAAACGGCGAAGCCGCGCGCAGCTTGGCCGCCGCCACCTCCTCGACCAGGTCCATGCGCCGCCGCAGGTGGTCGAGGATCTCGTGGTCGATCTCCTCGATCGATTCGCGGAGGCCTTGGAGGTCGGGGGAGGGGGGCATAGGCGAGAGTATAGCGGGCGGTGCGGCACGGACAGAGACGAACACGGACAGACAAGGACCGGACAAGGACGATAACGACGCGCCTCTCTCCTTGACCGTCCCTGCTGGTCCTTGACGGTCCGTGTTCGTTCGTGTCGGCCGCAAACTCGTGTAGGATCAACCCTGCCAGCTAGGGGGGCCGCCAAGGCTGAGAGTCCCGTTGCGGGACGACCCTCATCACCTGACCTGGGTAATGCCAGCGTAGGGAAGCGATGACGAGAAGCCTTAGCGCGGCCGCACCTCTCAAAGGGTGCGGCCTTTCTCTTGCGGGGCGTTCTCGAAGAGGAGACCACGATGATCGAGCCGACCTCAAACCTGTCCGCGCCAGCCGGCGAGCCTACGTTCGGCTCAACGGACGCGCCCGCCATCACCACCGGGCCGCTGCCCGGCTCGACCAAGATCCATGTCGAGGGGAACCGGCCGGACGTGCGGGTGCCGATGCGCGAGATCCGCGTCTCTCCCACGCAGACCAGCGCCGGGCTCACCATCCCGAATCCGCCCGTCACCGTCTACGATCCGTCCGGCCCCTATACCGATCCCGAGGTTGCGATCGACGTGCGCCAAGGGCTGGCTCCGCTGCGGCGGCCTTGGATTCTGGAGCGGGGCGACGTCGAGGAGCTGCCTAGCGTCTCCTCCGAGTACGGCCGCCGGCGAGCCACCGATCCTCATCTCGCGGGCCTGCGCTTTCCCCATCTGCGCAAGCCCCTGTGCGCCAAGCCCGGTGCCAACGTCTCGCAGATGCACTATGCGAAGCGGGGGATCGTGACGCCCGAGATGGAGTTCATCGCCATCCGCGAGAATCAGCGCCGCGAGCTCTCCCGCGAGACGGCAGGGGGGAAAGCCTGGGGCGGCGGCGTCGCCCAGCATCCGGGCCAGTCGTTCGGCGCCGCCGTGCCGCCGATCGTCACGCCCGAATTCGTGCGTGAAGAGGTGGCCCGCGGCCGGGCGATCATCCCCAACAACGTCAACCACCCGGAGAGCGAGCCGATGATCATCGGCCGCAACTTCCTGGTGAAGATCAATGCCAACATCGGCAACTCGGCCGTCACCTCCTCGATCGAGGAGGAGGTGGAGAAGCTGGTCTGGGCCATCCGCTGGGGCGCGGACACGGTGATGGACCTCTCGACGGGCAAGAACATCCACGAGACCCGCGAGTGGATCCTCCGCAACTCGCCCGTGCCCATCGGCACCGTGCCCATCTACCAGGCGCTCGAAAAGGTGGGCGGCAGGCCTGAGGACCTCACCTGGGAGATCTACCGCGACACCCTCATCGAGCAGGCCGAGCAGGGGGTGGACTACTTCACCATCCACGCCGGCGTGCGCCTCGCCTACGTGCCGCTGACGGCGAACCGCATGACGGGCATCGTTTCCCGAGGCGGCTCGATCCACGCCAAGTGGTGCCTGGCCCATCACCGCGAGAACTTCACCTATGAGCACTTTCCAGAGATCTGCGAGATCATGCGCGCCTACGACGTCGCCTTCAGCCTCGGCGACGGCCTGCGACCCGGCGCCATCGCCGACGCCAACGACGCCGCGCAGTTCGCCGAGCTCGACACCCTCGGCGAGCTGACCCAGGTGGCCTGGAAGGACGACGTGCAGGTGATGATCGAGGGGCCGGGGCACATCCCCATGCACATGATCAAAGAGAACATGGACCGCCAACTCGCCGCCTGTGGCGAGGCGCCGTTCTACACCCTCGGCCCGCTCACCACGGACGTGGCCCCCGGCTACGATCACATCACCTCGGCCATCGGCGCCGCCATGATCGGCTGGTTCGGCACGGCGATGCTTTGCTACGTCACTCCCAAGGAGCACCTGGGGCTGCCCAACCGCGAGGACGTCAAGCAGGGGGTGATCGCCTACAAGATCGCCGCCCACGCCGCCGACCTCGCCAAGGGGCATCCCGGCGCGCAGGTCCGCGACAACGCCCTCTCCAAGGCCCGCTTCGAGTTCCGCTGGGAGGATCAGTTCAACCTCGCGCTCGACCCGGAGACGGCCCGCGCCTACCACGACGAGACGCTGCCCCAGGAAGGCGCCAAGGTCGCCCACTTCTGCTCCATGTGTGGCCCCCACTTCTGCTCGATGAAGATCACCGAGGAGGTGCGGGACTATGCCGCCAGGCAGGGAGTGGAGGAGACGGCGGCGCTCGAAGCCGGGATGAAGGAGAAGGCTGAGGAGTTCAGGAAGAGCGGCTCGGAGATCTACGCCTAGATGTACGAAAGCCGCTCGGAGCCCCTGCTTCCCAGACGCGAGTTCTTCCTACGGCTTTCGCGGCACTGGGCGGTGGCGTTTGGCCTGCTGGCCGTCTCACTCGTCGTGGGAATGGCGGGCTACCACCTCTTCGAGAAGCTCCACTGGGTGGACGCTTTTCTCAACACCGCCATGCTCCTCGGCGGCATGGGGCCGGTCGATCCGCCGAAGACCGCCGCGGGCAAGATCTTCGCCGGCCTGTACGCCCTCTACGCGGGATTGGTGGTCATCACGGTCGCGGCGATCCTGGTGACGCCGATCTTCCACCGCGTGCTGCATCATTTCCATGCGGATGCGGAGGAGGCGGGGAACAAGAAAGGCGGGAAGGTGGGGCCCAAGCGCAGGGGATGATTTTGCTTGTCGGGGGACTTCCCCCGCCCAAGACCCTCATCACCCCGGCCCTCTTCTCCCGCCCCCTCCCAACCCCCCACACCGGGAGAAGAGGGAGACCGGCGCGAAACGGCCTCGCATGCATTCCCCCTCTCCCGGTGTGGGGGGTTGGGAGGGGGCGGGAGAGGGGGCTAGGGGGTGAGGGTCCGCCCCGAAGGGGCGCTTGATCGGGTAGAGTAGGACCCCACCCGATCAAGGGCATTAGGCTACTTCTTCTTGCTCCGCGAGAAGAAGTCCGCCATCGAGCCGAAGCCCGAGCCGGCCGCCGTCGAGGAGCCTGCCGAGGCGTACTCTTCCCGGCGGTCGTCGCGGCGGTTGTCCCGGTCGCCGCGAGGCGCGCGGTCACAGCCACGGTCTCCGCCGCGCTCGCTCCGCTCGCTGCGGTCACCGCCGCCACCGCCGACCGCGGACATGGAGAGCGAGATCCGGCGCCGCGCCGTATCCACGCCCAGCACCCGCACCTGCACCTCCTGACCGGGCTGCACCGCCTCGCGGGCGTGATTCAGCCGCCGGCCGCCGCCGATCTCGCTGATGTGGACCAGCCCCTCCAGGCCGGGCGCCAGCTCGACGAAGGCGCCGAAGGTCTCGGTACGCGCCACCTTGCCGGTGGTCTCCGTGCCCTCGGGGAAGCGGGAGACGGCGTCGCGCCACGGATCCTTCTCCAGGGCGCGCCGGGAGAGGGAGATGCGCTCGGGCCGCTTCTCGTCCTTCCCCTTCTCGATCTTGATGACCTGGACCTCGACCTCCTGGCCGACCTGGAAGACGTCCTGCGGATGGGCCGTCCGGCTGTGGCCGATCTCGCTGACGTGGAGCATGCCCTCGATGCCGCCGAGATCGACGAACGCGCCGTAGGTGGTCAGCGACGTGATCTTGCCGGTGAGAGTGGCGCCTACCTGGAGCTTCTCGCGGGTCTCGGAAGCCTTCGCCTGCTGCTCGTCCTCGAGCAGGGCACGCCGGGAGAGCACGATGTTCGGGCCGCGGCCGCCGCGATTCCCCTCTTCGAGACGGGAAATCTTGAACTGCAGCTTCTGGCCCACGAAGCGCTGCGGATCCTCGACGTAGCGCAGGTCGAGCTGCGACAGGGGACAGAACGCCCGCATGCCGTAGACCTGCACCTCGGCGCCGCCCTTGTTGAGGCCGGTGACCATGCCCTCGACCGGCAGACCGCTTTCGAAGGCCTGCTTGATCTCGGCCGAGACCTCCGTGCGCTTGCCCTTGCCGCCCGCCTTGCGCTTGAGCAGCAGGGCGCCCGACTCGGGGTCGGTGCCGGTGATGGTGGCCTCGAGGGTGTCGCCCTCCTTGACCGTGAGATTGCCCTCGGCGTCCTTGAGCTCGGCCGCGGCGATCCGGCCTTCCGACTTGCCGCCGACGTCGACGAAGACCCACTCCTCGCCGATCGACAGGATCTTGCCGCTCACCTTGCTGCCGGCTCCCTGCTCGTCGCGCTTCTTCTTCGGGGTGTCGTGCTCGAACTCGGCCAGGATCTCGCCGAAGCCCTTCTTCTCCTCAGTCGCCTCCTGAGGCTTCGCGGCGGCCTCCTGAGGCTTCTCAGCTTCCTGAGGGGCCTCGGCGGCCGGGGCGGAGTCCACCGGGGGCGCCTCGGAAGCCGCCTGGGGGGCGTCCGCCGGGGGAGCCTCCGCAACTGCAGCCTGGGTCTCCTGCGGGGTTGGGTTGTCCTGGGTATCGGCGACCGCCACGCTGTCCGAGGCTTCCTGGCCGAGCTCCTGCTTTTCCTGGGTGTCCTGATCGTTCATGTCTTCTCCACTGTTCTTGGGGATTCTGCGGCCCGGACGCGTTGCGATCCAGCGAGGCCCGGTCAGGTAGCCGGCGCCTCACATCAACGCATGAACAAAATTCATGCCTTCTATGTCTGGAATTGCAACGCTTGCGGGCCTTCCGGAATTTCCGGGCGATCCTCCCCGGGGGAGCAGGGTACCGTTCCACCCTGCCTCGCTTTGAGTAAGCGAGCCGGCGCCACCGCCGGCCCGCGGTGCGGGGCTGAGACGGAGCCCCGCGTGAAGACCCCCTGTGCGGAGCCTCCATTTTCGATGCAGAATAGCAGGCGCCCGGCATCCTGCCAAACTTTTGTCCGTTGAGAGGAAGAGAGACGATGCGCTCATTGCTTGTGCCAACCCTGCTGGCGGGCCTCCTCGGCTCCGGTCCGGCGACCGCCGCCGAGCCCACATTCCACCCCTCGCAGGTGCCGCCTCTCGACCGCCGCGAGGTCCATCTGACCGATCTCGTGCAGCTCACCCACCGGGGCGAGAACGCCGAGGCCTACTGGTCGCCGGACGGCGTGGAGGTCATGATGCAGTCCAGCCGCCCCCCCTACGCCTGCGACCAGATCTTCCGCCAGCGGGCCGACGGCACCGGCACGCCCATCCTGGTCTCGACCGGCAAGGGGCGTACCACCTGCTCCTACTTCACGGCCGACGGCAAGCGCGTCCTCTTCTCCTCGACCCACGCCGCGAGCCCCGATTGCCCGCCGGTTCCGGACCGCTCGCACGGCTACGTCTGGGCCATCTATCCCACCTACGAGATCTACAGCGCCAAGCCGGACGGCACGGACCTCGTCCGCCTGACCGACAACAACGCCTACGACGCCGAGTCCACCGTATGCCCCAAAGACGGCACGGTGATCTTCACCTCCACCCGCGACGGCGACCTCGACCTCTATCGCATGGACCCCGACGGCAAGAACGTCAAGCGCCTGACGGACACCCCGGGTTACGACGGCGGCGCCTTCTTCTCGCCGGACTGCAAGAAGATCGTCTGGCGCGCCTCGCGTCCCAAGCCGGGGCCGGAGTTGGAGGAGTACAAGAGCCTCCTCGCCCAGGGGCTCATCCGCCCCAACAAGCTCGAGCTCTGGACCGCCAACGCCGACGGCAGCGACGCCCGCCAGGTGACCTACCTGAACGCGGCCTCCTTCGCGCCGTCGTTCTTCCCCTCGGGCAACCGCCTCCTCTTCTCCTCCAACTATGGCGATCCCAAGGGGCGGGAGTTCGACATCTGGGCCATCAACACCGACGGCACCGGCCTGGAGCGCATCACCTGGACGGCCGGCTTCGACGGCTTCCCCCTCTTCTCGCCGGACGGCACCCACCTCGCCTTCTCCTCGAACCGCAACCAGAGCGAGGCGGGGGAGACGGACGTCTTCATCGCCCGCTGGGTGGACCATGCCTCGGCCGAGCTGACTCCCGCTCCCGCCACGGCGGCGGCCGACCGCTTCCGCGACGACGTGCGCTGGCTGGCCGACGACGCCCGGGAAGGCCGGGGGATCGGCACCGAAGGGCTCGCCGAGTCCTCGCGCTGGATCGCCCGCCGCTATCGCCAACTGAGCCTGGAGTCGCTGGGGCAGGACGGCTACTTCCAATCCTTCGAGGTGCCGATGGCGGTTGCGGCCAAGCCCGGGACGGCGGTGACCGTGGATGGCGCGGCGGTGGCCGCCGGTGGCTTCCAGCCCGCCTCGTTCTCCAGCAACGGCACCGTCTCGGGTCCCGTGGTGGCCGCCGGCTACGGCATCACCGCCACCGACCTGGGGGTGGACGATTACAAGGGGATCGACGCCAAGGGGAAGATCGTCGTCGTCCGCCGCTTCACGCCCGAAGGGGGCAAGTTCGCCCAGAAGGACGCCGAGCAGCGCTACGGCGATCTTCGGTACAAGGCCTTCAACGCCCGCGAGCACGGCGCCGCCGGCCTCATCATCGTCGACTCGGCCGCCGGGAGCCCGGGGGGCGCCACACCCGCGGCCGAGGCCCCTCTGCCGAGCCTCGCCATCGACCGTTCGGAGGCGGCGGGCGGCGACGCCGGCCTGCCCGTGGTGACGGTGAAGCGCGACACCGGAGCCCCGCTCTTCGCCGGCAGCCATCAGGCGAGCCTGAAGATCGACCTCGAACGGCGCAACGAGAGCGCGGTCAACGTCGTGGGAATCCTGCGGGCCACGGGGGAGGACCGCCTGCCGGGAGCGGTGCTGGTGGGCGCCCACTACGATCACCTGGGGCTCGGCGGCGGCGGCTCGCTGGCCCCCGACTCCCACGAGATCCACAACGGAGCCGACGACAACGCCTCGGGCACGGCTGCCCTGCTGGAAGTGGCGAAGCAGCTCAGCGCTCCGGGGAACCACCTGCGGCGAGACATCTATTTCGTCGCCTTCTCCGGCGAGGAGGCCGGAGTCCTGGGCTCGACCGCCTTCACCCGCAAGCCGCCCGCGAGCCTCAAGCTCGGAGACCTCGTGGCAATGCTCAACATGGACATGGTGGGCCGTCTGCGGGGCGACCAGGTCAGCGTGCTGGGCCTGGAGTCCGCATCGGAATGGGGAAAGATCGTGCCGCCGCTCTGCGGCCAGAACGGAGTTCTCTGCACCCTCTCGGGAGACGGCTACGGTCCCTCGGATCACAGCCCGTTCTACGCCGCCGGAGTGCCCGTGCTCCACTTCTTCACGGGAGCCCACGACGACTACCACAAGCCCTCCGACGACGCGGACAAGATCAACGCCATTGGAGGCGCCCGCATCGCCAACCTGGTGGCGGACATCGCCGAATCGGTCGCCGACGAGCCCAACCGCCCCACCTACAAGAGCGCCCCCTCGCCCGCGCCCAGGGGCGACTCGCGCTCCTACGGCGCCTCGCTCGGCACCGTGCCCGATTATGCGGGAGACGGCCGGCCCGGAGTGCTGGTCGCCGGCGTGCGGCCCGGAGGAGCGGCGGAAGCCGCCGGCATTCAGAGGGGAGACCTGCTCGTGGAGCTCTCCGGCAAGGAGATCCGCGACATCCACGACTTCATGTACGTCCTCCAGAGCGCCAAGCCGGGGGAGAAGTCGACCGCCGTGGTGATACGAGGCGGCAAGCGGGTGAAGGTGGAGTTGACGTTCGGCACCAGCCGGCGGTGACGGGGGCGTGGGGCGATGTAGGGCGGGAGGGGTAGAGACGTTCCCAGCCCGTCCACGACGCCCTCCGCAGGCCAATAACGGCGGGACGTCTCCGAGGCGAGGAGCCTGGCCCGATCGACCCACAACACATGGCGGGCTACAGGCGCTCCGCCCGCCCTGCGATCCCGTAGGGAACACCGTAGGTAGCCCAGGATTTCAATCCCGGGCGGCATCGGGCATGGCGCCTCAGGCGGGCAGCGTCCCTACAGCCGCATCCCCCGTCATAGATCCTCGTTGTTCGGGGGGATTATGGCCGCCGCGAGAGACGTCCCGCCTGCCAGGGCCTGCGGTCGGTATCGTGGACGGGCTGGGAACGTCTCTACGTCCTTCGCCGAAAGGTCTTGGACTGCCGCCCTGCAACCTCCGCCCCAACTCTCCCGTAGAATCCCCAGGCCGAAGGTGTCTCTAGCCGCTCTTCCCGTAGAAAGGTCCTCATGAAATCTCTGTTTCTGATCTTCGCCGTTCTCCTGCTTGCCGTGACCGCCGCCTCCGCCGCCATCGCTCCGGACCTCGTCGAATACGCGAAAAAGTTCGAGCAGTTCCCCGCCACCAAGGGGCAGGAGAGCGAGAGCGTGCGGCTTCAGAAGCTGTTCGACCTCTCCTGGGAGATGACGATGCACGCGTCCCCGGAGTTCGCCACCGCCGTGGGCTACCCGGGGCTCAACGACCGCTGGTCCGACTCGTCGTTCGAGGCCATCGAGTTCGGCCGCGCTCTCACCACCAAGATGCTCCAGGCTCTCGACTCCATCGACCGCTCGAAGCTCACGCCGGCCGAGCAGATCAACTACGATCTCGCGCACCGGCGGGTGGAGCAGGAGATCGAGGGCAAGAAGTTTCACCGCGAGTACATGCAGGTCAACCAGGTGGGCGGCGTGCAGCAGGGAATCCCCCAGCTCCTCTCCTACATGCCGGCCAACAACGTCAAGGATTACGAGAACATCATCGCCCGCCTGCGCGGCATCCCCCACGTGATCGATCAAACGATCGCCCTCCTGAACAAGGGGCTGCAAGAGGGAGTTACGCCGCCGAAGATCACTCTGCGCGAGGTGCCGGCCCAGGTCGGCAACCTGATCGTGGACAGCCCGATGAAGAGCCCCATGCTGAAGGCTTTTCAAAAGTTCCCCGACAGCATTCCGATCAACGAGCAGGCGCGGCTCAAGAGCGACGGCATCACGGCCTTCGAGAACGCCGCCCTGCCGGCGTTCCGCAAGCTTCAGAGCTACCTCGTCAACACCTACCTGCCCGCCTCCCGCGACACGATCGCCATGAGCGATCTGCCGGACGGCAAGGCGTGGTACGCCTTCAACGTCCGCAACAGCACCACCACCAACTTGACGCCGGAGCAGATCCATCAGATCGGCCTCTCCGAGGTGAAACGCATCCGCAAGCAGATGGACGATCTCATCGCGACCACCGGCTTCAAGGGCAGCTTCCCGGAGTTCCTCACCTTCCTGCGCACCGATCCGCGGTTTTTCTACGACAAGCCGGAGGATCTGCTGACGGGCTATCGCGACATCGCCAAGCGCATCGATCCCGGCCTCGTGAAGCTCTTCGGCAAGCTGCCGCGGATGACCTACGGCGTGATTCCGGTGCCGGCCTATGCCGAGAAGTCGCAGACCACCGCCTACTACGAGGACGGCTCGCGGGCGGCGGGCCGGCCGGGGTACTTCTACGCCAACACATACGACCTCAAGTCGCGGCCGAAGTGGGAGATGGAGTCCCTCACCTTGCACGAGGCGGTGCCGGGCCATCACCTTCAGATCTCGCTCGCCAAGGAATTGGAGAACGTTCCCGAGTGGCGCCGGCACGACGACTACACGGCTTTCGTCGAGGGCTGGGGGCTGTACGCCGAGAGTCTGGGGGCTGATCTCGGGCTCTACGAGGATCCCTACTCGAAGTTCGGCCAGCTCACCTACGAGATGTGGCGGGCCATCCGCCTCGTCGTGGACACCGGCATGCACACCATGGGCTGGACCCGCCAGCAGGCGCTCGACTATTTCAAGGCCAACTCCGCCAAGGCCGAGCACGACATCGAGGTCGAGGTGGACCGCTACATCGTCTGGCCCGGCCAGGCCCTGGCCTACAAGATCGGCGAGCTGAAGATCAAGGAGATGCGCGCCTACGCCGAGAAGGAGCTGGGTCCCAAGTTCGACGTCCGCGCCTTTCACGATCACGTGCTGGGCAACGGCGCCCTGCCGCTCGATCTGCTGGAGAAGAACATCAGGGCGTGGGTGGCGGAGGAGAAGGGAAAATAGCGCATCTATGAAGACAGCAATAATCGCTTTTCTCCTGACGGCCGCGCCAACCTTCGCGGCCGTCCCTCCGGACCTCGCCGAATCGGCGCGGCAGATCGCGCAGTTTTCCGCTACGAAAGGGCAGGGGAGCGACAGCGATCGATTGAAGAAGTTTTTCGATCTCCATTGGCGGACCCAGCTTCTCGGGGGTCCGGAGTACTCCACCTACATCGGCCACTCGGAGCTCGACGACCGCCTGGGCGATCTCTCGCCCGAGACGATCGCACTCTTCCTCCGCATCACCCACCAGGAGCTGGCGGCCCTCGATTCCATCGACCGCTCGCGCCTCGCGCCGGCCGAGCAGCTCAACTACGACCTTCTGCACTGGCGTCTGGAGCATGGGATCGAGGGAGAGAAATTTCCCGGGGACCTCATGCCGGTCCACCAGTTGAGCAGCCCGCACCAAAACGTCGTGGATCTCCTGGCCACGATGCCGACCCGCACGGTGAAGGACTATGAGAACCGGCTCGCCCGCCTGCGCGCGTTCCCCCTGCTGGTCGATCAGACGATCGCGCTGCTCGAGAAAGGGCTCGCAAGGGGGATCACGCCGCCGCGAGTGACGTTGCGCGACGTGCCCGGGCAGATCGACGCCGTGCTCACGGACGATCCCACGAAGAGCGCCTTCCTCGCGTCCTTCCAGGAGATTCCCGATACGATCCCCGCCGCGGACCGCGAGCGGGTGCGCCGCGAGGGGGTCCGGGTCTATCAGGACGGGGTGGCGCCGGCCCTGCGCAAGCTGCGCGGCTATCTTGCCGAAACCTACATCCCGGGAGCCCGCGAGACGACGGCGATGAGCGATCTGCCGGACGGCAGGGCCTGGTATGCCCACATCGTGCGGACCAGCACGACGACCGATCTCACGCCCGATCAGATCCATCAGCTCGGCCTCTCCGAGGTGGCGCGCATCCGCAAGGAGATGGACGCGGTAATGGCCTCCACGGGATTCAAAGGGAGCTTCGAGGAGTTCTGTACTTTCCTGCGCACCGATCCGCGCTTCTTCTACGACAAGCCCGAGGATCTGATCGCCGGCTACCGCGACATCGCCAAGCGGATCGATCCCGAGCTGATCAAGCTCTTTCACAAGCTGCCGCGGCTCCCCTACGGCGTCACGGCGATCCCGGACTACGACGCGAAGTCGCAGACCACGGCCTACTACGGCAACGGCTCGCTCGCCGCCGGCCGGCCGGGATGGTTCAACGTCAACACCTACAACCTGAAGGCGCGCCCGAAGTGGGCGATGGAGTCCCTCGCCGCGCATGAAGCGGTGCCGGGCCACCACATCATGTACTCGCTCATCGAGGAGCTCGGCGAGCTGCCCGAGTGGCGCAAGTGGGACGTCTACCCCGCCATGTCGGAGGGCTGGGCGCTCTACGCCGAGAGCCTGGGGGGCGAGATCGGTCTCTACAAGGACCCCTACTCCAAGTTCGGCCAGCTCAGCGCCGAGATCCTGCGGGCCATCCGCCTGGTGGTCGACACCGGCCTGCACACCCGCGGGTGGACCCGCCAGCAGGCGATCGACTACATGAGGGTCAACTCCGCGAAGCCCGAGCACGACATCGAGGTCGAGATCGACCGATACATGGTCTGGCCCGGCGGCGCCGTGGTCTACAAAATCGGCGAGCTGAAGATCAAGGAGCTGCGCGCCTACGCCGAGAAGGAGCTGGGCTCGAAATTCGACATCCGCGCCTTCCACGACCGCCTCCTGGACCACGGCCAACTGCCGCTCGCCCTGCTGGAAAAGCAGGTCAAGGAGTGGGTGGCGTCGGAGAAGGGGAAGGAACCGGCGGCGCTGGGGGCGCCGGCACAGGGGGCGGCGGCGCCAGCCCCGGCCCCTTGAGGTAGGGACCCAGCAGCGCGTCCCAGGTCTTCGCCATCTGCTCGAACTCGGCCGTGCACTGAGCGGCGCGGTCGGAAGGCAGCGTGCCATCTTCCACCAGATATTGGAACTCCGCCGGGTTCTTGCCGTAGACCCAGCAGATGACGTTGGCGAAACGCTGCTGATTCAGGGCGTGGGCATTCCAGAAAGGCATCCTGGCGAGGGCGGCCTGGCTCTTGGCGTCCTTCTCCCTCGCGAGGAACGTGGTGGCGCCGTCGAGCGCCGCCTTCTCGCCCTGCCGGCCGCTTTCGAGCAGGAGGAGGGTGGCGAGCTGATCCACCGCGTCCTCCTCCTTTCCGGTGACGGGCAGGGAGTCGAGGCGGATGAGCGCATGCCCCGCCTCGTGGAAAAAGATGAACAGCGTCGCCCCGGCCACGGCGATCCCCGCCTGCTGAATGCCCTCCTCGCTGGTGACGTCCGCCGTGAACAGGTCGGAGAGCGAGTCGATCAGCTCGTAGCAGATGGAAATGCGTCGCTTGTCGGCGTCGTACGGAGCGTCCGCGGTACCACACTCGCGAAGCGCCGCGGTGACGTCGGCCGGCATCGCCAGCGTGTCGTTGAGGGCCCGCACCGTCTCCTGGAGGAGCTGGGTCTCCTTGAAGATCTGCTGGAGCCCCAGATAGTCGGGGTTCTTGGTCTTCTCATAGACCAGCTTGAAGTCGCCGCGGTCGGGAATGCGAACGACGGGCGGCGGCAGCGCGGGTACCGGCGGGACTTCCGGCAGGACCGCTGGCGGAGGTGTCGGCGCCGGTACGTCAGTGTTGGGCTTGGGAGTTTCCCCCTGGCCCCAGGCGGCGGCCGTGGCCAGGATCAACGAGAGAGCGAGGAGCGCGGCGCGGCGCGCGAGGGACGCTGGGATCAAGTTTGGAACCTCCGGTCCGCACGATAAACTGAAGCGCCTATGAACGTCCAGCCGGTGCGCCTCGAAGGTCCCAGCCTCATCCTCGAACCCCTGACGCCGGAGCACGCTCCCGCGCTGTGGCCCAGGACCGATCCGGACCTCTTTCTCCATGTCCTGGAATGGCCGCGGGACGCCAGCCTCGAGGCCTTCGCGGACTGGGTGCGCGACTCTCTCGCCAAGCCCGCCTCGCTGTTCTTCGCCATCCTCGTGAAGCCGGAGCTGGAGCCCGTGGGGATGACGGGCTACCTCGAAATCCGTCCGCCCCACCTCGGTCTGGAGATCGGCCGCACCTGGATCGGCAAGTCCCACCAGGGCACGAAAGTGAATCCGGAGAGCAAGTACCTGCTGCTACGCCACGCCTTCGAGGAGCTGGGAGCGGCTCGCGTCCAGTTCAAGACCGACGTCAACAACCTCCAGAGCCAGCGGGCGATCGAGAAGCTGGGAGCCCGGCGCGAGGGTGTGCTGCGCCGTTTCCAGATGCGCTCCAACGGCTCCCTCCGCGACACCATGGTCTTCAGCCTCATCGCCGAGGAGTGGCCGCAGGCGAAGGCGCGGCTGGAGGAGCGGCTGGCATTCACATCCTGAGCCTCTACTTCAATACCACGTCCACGGCTCTTCCCGGCGTCACCGCCACCGTGCCGGTGAAGGTGCGGCCGTCCGCGGCCTTGGCGGTCACCTGCCAGGTTCCGGCCGGAATGCGGCTGAAGGTCTGGGTACCGCGGTAGAGATCGAACTGGCTGGTGACCTGTCCGCTGAAATCGAACGTCCGGTAGCCGCCGCCGGGCCCGGTGAGGCCGACGGTGGCGGTGGTGTCCTCCTGGGTCAGGGCGGGTACCTTCACGCGCACGACGCCGGCCGGGGCCAGCGCAACGCGCACGACCGGTCCCGGCGCGGTCGCCGCGACGCTGCCCGGTGCGGCGAAGTCGGAATCCACGAAGATCTGCCAGCTTCCCGGGGGCACGTTGCTCAAGCGCACCCGGCCGTTCTCTCCCACCGGATAAGAGCCCGAGGCCACCATCTTGCCGGCGGTGTCGAGCACGCCGGCCCGGATGCGTTCCGGCGCCTGGCCCGAAGGCAGGACCACCTCCAGCGTCAGCCCCTCGGTGGGGGAGAGCGGGATTTCGAGATCGCCCGCGTCCGCACCGTCCACCCGCAGATCCTTCACCGCCGGCGAATAGCCGTCGTGGCTGACCCGCAGCCTCCAGGCGCCATCGGCCACCTCGGCCAGGTGGAAGGCGCCGTGAGAATCGGTCTCCGCCGAACCCACCGGGAAATCGGCCTTGCCCTCCGCCGGCTCCAGGTTCAGCTTGGCGCCGGCCACCGGCGTGGAGTCCGCGGCGTCGATCACCCGGCCGGCGAGGCTCGCGGTATGCAGGTCCACCCGCACCTCGCGATCACCGGAGATCTCCACCGGCTCCTTGTGGAGCGCTCCTCCCGCCGTGCGCACCGTGAGCTCGTAGATGCCGGCATCGAGGCCCCCGAACTGAAACGCTCCCTGGTGATCGGAGCTCGCTTCGCTGCCGGAAAAGGTATCTTTGCGAATCAGCTCCAGGCCGGCGCCGGCGAGCGGGGCGCCGTTGCGCAGCACGACGCCGCTGAGGGTAAAACCCTTGCCAAACTGGAGATCGACTTTCGCTTCCGCCATGCCGGGCTCCAGCGTCACCTTTCCCTCGGCGTGCAGCGCCGTGTCCGGCACGGAGGCGCTCACCACGTAGTCGCCCGGCGGTACGTTGAGGATGCGGTAGATGCCGTCGGCGTCCAACTGGCCGGGCCTCACGCCGTTGGCGACGACGCGGACCCGCGACAGTTGGCTGAAGTCCACGCCCGTGATCTTGCCGGTGAGCGAGCCGCCGGCCGCGAGCTTGATCTCCAGGCCGCTCACCGAGGCGTTGGAAACCGTTACCGTATCGCCCTGGGGATTGGACGCGTAACCGATCTTGCGAGCCGTGAGGCGGAACGTTCCGGCCTGGACACCGTCAAAGTGGAACGCGCCGTCGGCGCCGCTCAAGGCGGTCAGCACGTCCGTAAAGCTGCGGCCGGCCACCATCAGGAGCTGGGCGCTGGCCACCGGGTTGCCGGCCTCGTCCACCACCCGGCCGGCCACCTGGAATCCGCTTTCCAGGGTGAAGTCGACGGTGGTGTCCCCTTCCTTCACCTCCAGATCGCGAACTCCCCGGCGATAGCCCTCGGCCCGGGCCTCCAGGGTCCGCGAACCGGGAGGCACGCCGTCGAGAACGTAGCGGCCGTCGCCGTCGGTCTGGGCAAAGAGGTCCGGGAAGGCGAAGCCCCCGGCGGAGTCGGCGCTCACCACGGTCACCTCGGCGCCCGGAACCGGCCGGCCATCGGGGGCTACGACGCGGCCTTCCACGGAAGCGGCGGCCGGGAGGACGAGCTCGATTCCCGTCAGCTCCTGCCCGGGCTTCGCTTCCAGCCCCTTGAGCTCCGCGGCCTGATGGCGAACGGCATCGGCCCGCACCTCCACCCCTCCGGGGGCGACGTCGGAGAAGGAGAAGGCGCCCTCCTCATCGGTCACCGCCGATTTCCAGTTGCCGGGGCGCATCATCGACCGGCTGCCCATGCTCATCGAAACCATTTCGCTCAACGTCACGCGCGCTCCGGCGAGGCCTTTGCCGTCCTTGCCCAAGGCGCGGCCCGAGACGCGGGACGTAGGCTGCAGCACGATGCGCACGGGCTCGGTCGTGGGCACCACCACACCCTGGGCGGCGCCCGGCCCATAGCTGGGATGGAGGACGGCGAGGTCGATCGACTCGCCCGGCGCGCGGTCCTCAAGGCGGAACCCGCCGTCGGCCGCGGTGTAGGCGTCGGCGGGCCTCGGATCGCGCGATGGAACGCGGAACGGCAGCCGCTGCGAGCTTCTGGAGGCGGCTCGCACCTCGGCGCCCTCGACGGGCTTGCCCTCCGAGTCGACCACCCGTCCTTCCACGAAGGCGCCGGGCGAGAGCACCACCGTTCCAAGATCGGAAGCGCCCTGGCCCTCGGGCACCGCGAGGCCGGGCACGGTGAGCGGCGCGAAGCCCTTCGCGTTCACGATCAGGTCGAAGCTGCCGGAAGGAAGATGACTGAAGGCGAAGCGCCCCTTCGCGTCGCTCGTGGCCTCGAAGCGGTCCGTCACGCCTTTGAGAGCCTCCCGAATCCGTGCTCCCAACTCGTTGCCGGCCACAGGGCGCAATTTCGCCTGGGCGCCGGGAACGGCCTCATGGTTGGCGTCGAGAACCATGCCGAAGGCCTCCCGGCCGGTCCGCATCACGATACGCAGCTCCGGCGCAGGCTGGCCTTCCTCGCGGGCGGGGAGGTCCGTCTGCGACGGCGCGAAGCCCGGCAGCTCGATGCGTACGCCGTAGGGAGCGCCCGCCGCCAGGTTGGCGAGACGGAATCGCCCGCCGGGGCCGCTGCGAGTGAAGCCGCCGCTGCGGTAGAGGCTGAAATCCATGGTCATCGACATTCTTCCCGGCAACAGCGTGGCGGTGAGAACCGCACCCGGCAAGCCTTTGCCGGCCTCGTCCACCACCACGCCGGAGACCGCAAGGCGTGGCTTGAGAGCCAGGCTGGGCGACCGGCGATTGCTGCCCGCGGCCATCCGGTTCTCGAAAAAACCGGTGGCGGCGGCCCCCACGCTCGTCGACGCAGGCGCGGCGGGAAAGTTGAAGGACCCGTCGGCGCCAGTGCGTACGGCCGTGCCGGGATCGGTGGTGATCCAGGCGACGGCCCCGCCGAGCGGGCGGCCGTCGCGGGCGGAGACGACCTTGCCGGCCAGGGCCACGGCTGCGGGGAGCGTCGCGGCGTCGGGCATCTCTGGAGCCTGGGGCGCGGCGGGGTCGGGTTTCGCGGCGGGCTTCAGCCGGAAGTCGAGGGACCGGCCGTCCTCGGCCGCCAGCCGCAACTCGGTGCCGCCGCCATCGGGCAGAAGGAGATCGACGGCACCAGTCTCCGCGGTCTTCCCCGCGACCCAGTCATCCCGCCAGACGATCACGCCCGGCACGCCCTTGCCTCGGGCGTCCCGTACCTGGAGATGGCGGAGGTGTCCGGCGGCGAGCCGGAAGGTGACGGCGGCGCCGCGCACGTTCTTGCGCTCCGCCATGAGAAAGCCGGCGATCCCCACCCTCACGGTGAGGCTCTCCTCGGTGGCCCGGGGCAGAGTTACCGTGCCGTCGGTGCCTGTCGTCGCGAGTCGAACGGGAACGAACCAGCCGTCGCCGTCTCCTTTTTCGCGCCGCGTGTCCATGAGCCGCACCCGGGCGCCGGCCACCGGCTTGCCCGCCGGATCGGTCGCCGTCACCTTGATCCCGGTGTCGGCGAGCAGCTTCGCGTCGGCCAGCTCGGCCTCGTCGACCAGGGGAGCCAGCGACGTTTCGAGAGGCACGAAGCCCCGGGCCTCAATCCGCACCCGCCACATTCCGGCGTCCGGAGCCGCGAGCTGAAAACCGCCGGCCGCATCCGTGGCCGCCGTGACGACCGGCTCGGGATTGGCCTTGCCGGCCAGTTCCAACTTGGCGCTCTCCACCGCCGTGGGAACAGGAATCAGGAGAACCTTGACGCCCGCCGCGGCCTTGCCTCCGGGATCGACGACCCGGCCGGAAACCGGGATCTTCGCGGCGTGAAGCGGGGAGGAAACAAGGAAGGCGAGGACGAGCGGGGCCAGGGCTCTCTGCACGATGATCCTCCTTGAAGAGACTCTTCAATGATAGCAGGACTGGGAGAGCGGGCCAGTCCTGAGCCCGTAGGGCGGCGGTCCCGTAGCCCCGGGTGGTAACCGGCGGAGCCGGTGTGAACCCGGGGTTGCGAAGGCCTGCCGATTGGACGGCCTGTGAACCCTGGGGTTGATGGGGTTGATGAGCGAGGCGATTTTCCACGTGCGTGGGAGATCCATGATCCCGTCGCCCCCGGATGGACCACGAATCGTGGGGGCACGGATCGATGGGGTTTCCGGATCGGGGGTTTCCAGGATCGTTGGGGCCCCCCGGATGGTTTCGCCCCAAACCGCGGGGTTTCCAGGATCGGGGGTTTCCAGGATCGTTCGACCCAGGGTTCACACCGGCTCCGCCGGTTTTCCACCCGGGGCTACGGGAATGCCGCCCTACGGGCTCGCCGTGATGCCTCCTCGACGTTTCGCGATGTCGGGGGAAATTGGAGGAGGTTAGTTGGGACGGGCGAAAATGCTCTTTCGGCAGCATCCCTGATGTCCCTGTCGTCCTTGAGGTCCTTGCTCGGCTTTCCGGCTAGACTGGTCCCATGGCCACCGATCCGCGCGCGATTTCGAGACGGGGGAGCGCGGCCTGGGTGGCCCTTCCCTTCGCCGCGGCGCTGGTCACTCTCCTGGCTCGCTTCGCCGGGGCCAACGCCACCACCGCCGGCTTCGCCTACCTGCTGCTCGTCCTGGGGCTCGCCACCTGGGGCGGCGGGGCGGTGGGGGCCGCCGCTTCGGTGGTGGCCATGGCGTGCTTCAACTTCTTTTTCCTTCCGCCCTTCGGTACGCTGACGATTCAGGACCCCGCGAACTGGGCGGCGCTCGTCACTTTCCTCATCGCCTCGACGGTGGCCAGCCGGCTGGTGGCGACGGCGCACCGGCGGGCGGAGGAGGCCCAGAGCCGCCAGCGAGAGGTCGAAATCCTCTATGACCTCTGCTTCAGCCTGTTCGCCGCCAGCCAGCGGCCCGGCGTCCTGGGCGAGGCCGCGGCGCGGACGCTACGGGCCATCGGCGCCGAATCTGGGGGGCTTTACCTGACGGGTGAAGAGGCGCCGGTGAGCACCTTCGGTCCGGAGCTTCGCCGATCGACCGGGATCTCCGGCAGCGGGCGCTGGAGACGCAGGAGATCGCCGAGGCGGGCGGTGCGGTCTTCCTTCCCCTCCATGTTGGCGGCATGACCAACGGGGTTCTGGTGGCGCGGGGGCCGGTGGCGCCGCGGGCCGTGCTGGAGTCCGCCGGCCGTCTCCTCGCTCTCGCCATCGAGCGCGAGCGCCTGCTCGGCGAGGCGGCTCACCTGGAGGCGGTGCGGGAGAGCGATACCCTGAAGACGTCGCTTCTACGGGCCGTCTCCCACGATCTGCGCACTCCGCTCACCGCCATGCGGCTGGAGATCGAGAGCCTGCAAGGCCGACTCGCAGGCCAGCCGGAGGCCCTCGCCAGTCTGGGCGGCTTGTCCTTGGAGCAGGGACGCCTGTCGCGCCGCATCGACAATCTGTTGTCCCTGGCGCGCCTGGAGGGCGGGGTGGCCCGGCCGCATCCCGAGCCCGTGCCGCCGTCCTCCCTCTTGCGTTCCGCCCGGGAGAGCCTGTCGCTCATCCTCGCGGACCGGGCGGCCGAGATCCGGGTTGCGCCGCACTGCCCGGACGTCTGGGCCGATCCGTCACTGGCCCTGGAGACCCTGGTCAATCTGCTGGAGAACGCGGCTCGGGCGGCGCCGGCTGGCCGGTCGCTGGAGCTCGCTGCCAGCCCCGATCCAGACAGCCGGAACCGGGTCCGGCTGGAAGTGCTGGATCGCGGTCCCGGCCTCCCGCCTGGCGTGAAGCGTCTACTTCAGGGGACCCGCGACCTGCAGCGAACCGAGGACGACGCGGCGGGCGACAGCGCCGCGGGAGGGCTGGGCCTCCGCATCGCGAGAGGCTTGGCCGACGCCAATGGCGGCGTCCTGACGCTCCTCGACCGGCCCGGAGGGGGTACCATCGCGAGGTTGATCCTGCCGGCGGCTCCGGAGCCGCCCGATCCCGAGGAGGGAGCATGAGCCGCGCAACCCCGCTGGTGCTGGTCATCGACGACGATCCTTCGATTCGCCAGACCTTGAGCCGCGAGTTGGAGGCGGCCGGTTACGAGACGATCTCGGCCGGCGACGGCGTGGAGGGGAAGGCGAGGTTCGAGGAGAGCCGGCCGGACCTGGTGATCACCGACCTCGCCATGCCGCGAGCGGACGGAATGGCCGTGATCGCCGCCGTGCGCCGCATCGACCGCACCCCGGTGATCGTCCTCTCGGTGCGCGGCGAAGAGGAGGACAAGGTGCGCGCCCTCGACCGTGGGGCGGACGACTACATCACCAAACCCTTCTCCCTGCGCGAGCTCCTGGCCCGCGTCCGCACGCAGATCCGCCGCGCCGAGGCCGGGCCGGTGGCGGAGGTGCTCCGCTTCCCGGGCCTTGAGATCGACCGTGCCCGCCGTACCGTCGTCCGCGACGGCCAGGACGTGCGTCTCACCCCCACCGAGCTTGCCATCCTCGAATTGCTGGCCGGCCACGCCGGCCGTCCCGTCACCCTGCGTCAGATCATCGCCAAAGTCTGGAAAGGCGCCCCGGCCACCACCGTCGACACCGTGCGCGTCCACGTCGGCTCCCTGCGCCGCAAGCTGGAGCCGGACGCCGCGAACCCCCGCTATATCGGGACGGAACCTTGGGTGGGGTATAGGTTTCTGTTGGAGCCGGAGGAGTAAAAAAGCAACGATCTTTAGGAACTCTTTAGGACTTCTTCCGGACTTCCTTGCCCATCGCGGCCGACACTGGGCAGCATGGACGCGAACTCACAGATTCAACCCTCAGGCCTAGGGCTGCGCACCAAGCTCACTCTGGGATTCGTGTTGCTGCTTGCGATCCTGATTGCCGTGGGAGTGCAAAGCATCACGTTGCTCGACGATCTCGGCGGCTCGATCGACGTCATCCTGCGCGAGAACTACAAGAGCGTCATCGCCAGCGAGCAGATGAAGGAGGCCCTGGAGAGGATGGACAGCGGCGCCCTCTTCGCCTTGGCCGGCGAGCCGCAGCAGGGGCGCACGATCGCCGAGCAAAACCGCCCCCGCTTCGCCGCGGCCCTGAAGACGGAGCTCGGCAACATCACCCTACCCGGCGAGGGGGAGCGGGCGCAGCTCCTGAAGCAGCTTTACACCTCCTACGAGCCCGTGCTGGAGCGGGTGCTGGACCCGAACGTAACCCTGGACGAAAGGCGTACCCTTTATTTCCGCCAGCTCTTCCCGACCTTCCAGCAGATCAAAGGGACGGCCGACGAGATTCTGAATCTCAACCAGCAGAATATGGTGGACGCCAACGATCGCGCCCGCAAACTGGCGAAGGACGCCAGCCGCGAGATGGCCTTGCTGCTGCTCGCCGGCACCGCCGTCGCGGGCCTTGCCATCCTCTTCCTCTCTCACTCCATCCTGGGTCCGCTGGAGCGGCTCACCGAGGCGGCCGGGGAAATCGAGAAGGGCCATCTCGACCTCACGGTTCCGGTCACCTCGCAGGACGAGCTGGGCGAGCTTGCGGCCGCCTTCAACTCCATGGCCGCCGGCCTGCGGGAGCTGCGGGAAACCGATCAGTCCTGCCTGCTGCGCGCCCGGCGGGTCTCGCAGGCCGCCCTCGACAAGCTCCCCGAGGCGGTGGCCGTGGTCGCCACGGACCGTACAGTGGAGCTCGCCAACCAGGCTGCGTCCTCCCAACTCGGCCTCTGGCCGGGCGAGCCGCTCCCCGAGCCGCATCGCGAGTGGCTCCTGCCGCTGCTCGCGAGGATCGAGGCCGGGCGCCCGCCCAAGACGGGCATGGAGACGGCCCTCCGGCTCTCGGTGGAAGGGCGCGAGCACTTCTTCTTGCCGCACGGCGCGGTCCTCAGCAGCGGTCAAGGCAGTCCCGAGGCCCTGGTCCTGGTGCTCGAGGACATCACGGACCGGCTCCGCGGCAAGGAGGTGAATGCCGTGTTGCTGGCCAATGCGGCTCACGATATTGAAAGGGCGCTGGCCGGTGCCCAGGCCGACACCGAACGCCTCGCTACGGTCGCCGCGAGCCTCCAGGCCATGTCGCGGATGGAAGAGAGCCGCCAGCAACTCCATCTGGAGCCCATTCCGGCGGGCGATCTGGTCGAGGCCTCGGTGCGCGATCTCGCGTCCCGCTACGAGGAAAAGCAGGTGAAGCTCCTGACGGACGTGAGCTCGGAAGCCCCGGGGGTGCTGGCCGATCGCGAGCGGGTCAAGCTGCTGCTGCCGGCCCTGTTGCGCAACGCCCTCGCCCATACGCCGGCCGGCGGCGCGGTGACGGTGCGGGTCGAGCCCTGGGAAGGCCGTGCGCGCTTTTCCGTGACCGATACCGGCAGCGGCGTGCCGGAGGCTTTCCGCGAAGCCATCTTCGAGCCTCTCTACCAGGTGCCGGGAACCCAGGATCAGGGGACCGCCGGCCTTGGCCTCGCCGTCTCCCGGAACATCGTCCAGGCGCACGGCGGCGAGATCCATTGCGAGAGCGACGAGGGCCGGGGAGCGGCCTTCTGGTTCACGCTCCCGGCGGCAACGGAGTGATTTCGAGGCATGAGCGCAGCAACCCCCAAGCAACCCCCAATGGCGCCGGCCCTTTAGAAACTCTTTAGCCTTTCTTCCGCAAAGCTTTCGGTCTCCCTACGGACTTCTTTCGCCATGTGGGGCGATGCTGTCTTCCATGAGAGAGCTTCCTATTACAACCCTATTCATTCTTTTCCTGATGGTGGCGAGCACTGCCCGCGCTCAGGCACCCGCAACCCCGGACCCCATCAGCACCGACCGCCCGGGTATCCTGTTCAGCATTCCGACTGTCAAGCCTCACGTTCTCCAAGTCGAGCTCGGCATTCCTTCGGTGACGATCGATAACGGCGGTGGCACGGATTTTCGTTCCACCAGTCTCGTGGCCCTGGTCCGATACGGTCTTACCGACAAGCTTGAGCTGCGGCTCGGCAGCCCTGTCTATACCGAGACGCGCGTCACGTCCGGCGGCTCCCGTTTCACGGACCATGGGTTCGGCGATGTCGAGGTGGGAGCCAAGTGGCGCCTCGTCGACAATGCGGGCGCTCGGCCTTCCCTGGCGCTGATTCCTTCGGTGATCGTGCCGGTGGGGGAGAAGGGTTTTTCGGCCGGGCGGCCCATCTACCAGCTCAACACGATGGCGGAATGGGCGCTCACCAAAGACTGGAGCGCCGACGCCCTGGCCGGCTACCTGAATGGACCGGAAGATCGCGGCCGCTACGGTCAGGAGACCTTTGCGGTATTGCTCGGCCGCTCCCTGCCGTCTCCGAAATGGAGCGCGTACGGGGAGGCCGCCTACGTTGCCACGAACCTCGATGGCGCGAGCGACAGCTCGTTCCTGGGCGGGGGAGTCAAAGTTCTCGTCTCCAACGATCTCCAACTCGATCTGAGCTTCGACCGCGGTCTCACCAGCGACTCGCCGGACTGGCTTTTCGGGCTTGGCCTCTCGGCCCGCTTCTAAGGAGGACGCCCCCATGGACTTCGTCTTCATCGTTCTGACTCTCGGCTTCTTCGCCCTTTCCTGGGGCTTCGTGCGCCTGTGCTCCGCCCTGGAGCCGGTGCAGGAGGAACGGAAATGAGCTGGCTCTATGTCCTTGGGCTCGTGGTGACGGTGCTTTTGACCGTCTACCTCTTTGTGGCCCTGCTGAAACCGGAGCGCTTCTGATGACTACCAACGGATTGCTGCAAATCGCTCTTTTCGCCGTCATCCTGGTGGCGCTCGCCAAGCCGCTCGGCGCCTACATGGCCCGGGTGTACGAGGGAAAGCCTTTCGGGCTCGACCGCATCCTCGGTCCTTTCGAAAGGCTGATCTACCGTCTGACCGGCGTGCGGCCCGAGGAGGAGATGGAGTGGAAGACCTACGCCCTCGCCGTCCTGCTGTTCAGCGTGGTCAGCGTGGTCGTCCTCTACATCCAGCAACGGGTGCAGGGCTGGCTGCCCCTCAATCCGCAGAAGCTCGGTGCGGTCTCCCCGGACTCCTCGTTCAACACCGCGGTGAGCTTCGCCACCAACACCAACTGGCAGGCCTACGTCGGCGAGGCCACCATGAGCTACCTGACGCAGATGGCAGGGCTCGCCGTGCACAACTTCACCTCCGCCGCGACCGGCATGGCGATCCTCGTCGCCTTCATTCGCGGCCTCGTGCGGCGCAAGGCGAAGACGATCGGCAACTTCTGGGTCGACCTGACGCGCACGACGCTCTACATCCTTCTTCCCCTGTCGCTGGTCCTCGCCCTGGTGCTCGTTTCGCAGGGTGTGGTGCAGACGCTCTCGCCCTATAAGACCGCGGCCCTCGTCGAGGCCACGAAGGACGCGGACGGCAAGCCGGTCACCCAGCAGGTGATCGCCGTCGGGCCGGTCGCCTCCCAGATGGCGATCAAGCACCTGGGAACGAACGGCGGCGGCTTCTTTAACGTCAACGCCGCGCATCCGTTCGAAAGCTCGACGCCGCTGACCGATCTGTTGCTCCTCATTTCCGAGACCATGATCGCCGCGGCGCTCTGCTACACCTTCGGCAAGATGGTGGGGGATACCCGCCAGGGCTGGGCCATTCTGGCGGCGATGCTGCTCGTGCTCGTCTCATTCCAGGTCTTCGGCTACTGGGCCGAGGCCCAGGGGAACCCGAAGTGGGGTCCGCTCGGCGTCGACCAGACGGCTACAGCCCTTAACCCCGGCGGCAACATGGAAGGCAAGGAAGTGCGCTTCGGCGTCGCCCGCTCGGCGCTCTTCGCCGCCGCCACCACTGCCACCTCCTGCGGCGCCGTCAACGCGATGCACGACTCCTTCACGCCGCTGGGCGGCCTGGTGCCGCTTTTCCTCATGCAGTTTTCAGAAACCATTCTCGGCGGCGTGGGCTCGGGGCTCTACGGCATGCTGACCTTCGTCATCGTCGCCGTGTTCATCGCCGGCCTCATGGTCGGGCGAACGCCGGAGTACCTGGGCAAGAAGATCGAGTCCTACGAGATCAAGATGGCCTCGCTCGTGGTGCTCATCATGCCGCTCGTCGTGCTGCTCTTCACGGCGATCGCGGTGGTGGTCGAGCCCGGTACGAAGGCGATCGCGAACCCCGGCGCCCATGGCTTCAGCGAGATCCTCTACGCCTTCACCTCGCAGGGGAACAACAACGGCAGCGCGTTCGGAGGAATCAGCGCCAACACCCCCTTCTACAACGTCACCGGTGCCATCGACATGCTCGTCTCCCGTTTCTGGCTGGCCATTCCGACCCTTGCCATTGCCGGGTCGCTGGCGCGCAAGAAGCTGGTGCCCACGGGTTCCGGCACGCTGCCCACCCATACTCCGCTGTTCGTCGTCCTGCTGATCGGCGTCATCGTGCTGGTCGGCTCCCTGACCTTTTTCCCGGCGCTGGCGCTCGGCCCCATCGTCGAGCACCTGCAGATGCTGGCCGGAGGAAATTGACATGTCCCGCCGCAAGACGTCTCTGTTCGACCCCAAGATCGTCCGTCCGGCGATCAGGGACTCATTCCGCAAGCTCGACCCGCGGTTGATGCTGCGTAATCCCGTGATGTTCGTGGTGTATGTCGGCAGCTTTCTGACCACGGGTCTGTTCATCCAGGCGCTCGCCGGCAAGGGTGAGGCGCCCGCCGGGTTCATCCTCGGCGTCAGCGTGTGGCTCTGGTTCACGGTGCTGTTCGCCAACTTCGCGGAGGCCATGGCCGAAGGCCGGGGCAAGGCCCAGGCCGCTGCCTTGCGCAACACCCGCAAGACCACCGTCGCCAAGCGGCTCGACGAGCCGCGGCGCGATGCCAACTATATTCAGGTGGCCTCCACCGATCTGCGCAAAGGGGACGTCGTGCTCGTCGAGGCCGGCTCCATGATCCCCGGCGACGGCGAGGTGATCGACGGCGTCGCCTCGGTCAACGAGGCCGCGGTGACGGGGGAGAGCGCGCCGGTGATCCGCGAGGGCGGCGGCGACCGCAGCTCGGTGACGGGCGGCACGCAGGTGCTTTCCGACTGGCTGGTGATCCGCATCACGGCGAACCCGGGAGAAACCTTTCTCGACCGCATGATCTCTCTGGTCGAAGGCGCGAAGCGCCAGAAGACGCCGAACGAAATCGCCCTCTTCATTCTTCTCGCCGGCCTGACGCTGGTGTTCCTGATGGCCACGGTGACTCTTTTGCCGTTCTCGATCTACAGCATCAAGGCGGCCGGCGCGGGCACCGCGGTGACGGTGACGGTGCTCACGGCGCTCCTCGTCTGCCTGATTCCCACCACCATCGGCGGCCTGCTTTCGGCCATCGGCATCGCAGGCATGGACCGCATGATCCAGGCCAACGTCATCGCCACCTCGGGCCGCGCCGTGGAGGCGGCCGGGGACGTCGACGTCCTGCTGCTGGACAAGACGGGCACCATCACTCTCGGCAACCGGCAGGCTACCCAGTTTTTCCCGGCGGAAGGGGTTCGAGAGGAAGAGATGGCCGACGCCGCCCAGCTCTCCTCGCTGGCCGACGAGACCCCCGAGGGGCGCAGCATCGTGGTGCTCGCCAAGGAAAAGTTTCAGATCCGCGAGCGCGACGTCCACGCCCTGGGGGCCAGCTTCGTGCCGTTCACGGCCCAGACCCGCATGAGCGGCGTCGACCTCGCCGGCCGCCAGATCCGCAAGGGCGCGGCCGACGCCGTCGAAGCGTACGTGGTGGGCCAGGGCGGTGCCTTTCCTCCCGACGTGCGCACCAAGGTGGAGACGATCGCCACCTCGGGCGGCACGCCTCTGGTGGTGGCCGAGGGCTCCCGCGTCCTGGGAGTGATTCACCTCAAGGACATCGTCAAGGGCGGTATCCGTGAGCGCTTCGCCGAGCTGCGGCAGATGGGAATCAAGACGGTGATGATCACCGGCGACAACACGCTCACCGCCGCCGCCATCTGCGCCGAGGCCGGCGTGGACGACTTCCTGGCCCAGGCAACCCCGGAGGCCAAGCTCAAGCTGATCCGCGAGTATCAATCCGGCGGCCGGCTGGTGGCGATGACCGGAGACGGCACCAACGACGCTCCCGCCCTCGCTCAGGCCGACGTGGCGGTGGCCATGAACTCCGGCACCCAGGCGGCGAAGGAGGCGGCGAACCTCGTGGACCTCGACTCCAACCCCACGAAGCTCATCGAGGTGGTGGAGATCGGCAAGCAGCTCCTCATTACCCGCGGCACGTTGACCACGTTTTCCATCGCCAACGACGTGGCCAAGTACTTCGCCATCATTCCCGCCGCCTTCGCCACCACCTACCCGGTGCTCGACCGGCTCAACCTCATGCGTCTCGCGAGCCCGCAGAGCGCCATCCTGTCCGCCGTCATCTTCAACGCCCTGATCATCATCGTGCTCATTCCGCTCGCCTTGAGAGGCGTCAAGTTCCGCCGCCACACGGCCTCGCGCCTGCTGCGCGACAACCTGTTGATCTATGGCCTGGGCGGAGTCCTCGTCCCCTTCGTGGGAATCAAGCTGATCGACGTCATCCTTCAGGTTCTGAGGCTGGTGTAACCATGAGAGAGCTACGCAGTGCGATCCTCATCTTTCTCGTCCTCACCGTACTGACCGGGCTGGTCTATCCTCTGGTGGTGACCGGAATCGCCCAGGCGGTGTTTCCCCGGCAGGCCAACGGCAGCCTGATCACGGAGGGCGGCACCGTGCGCGGCTCCTCCCTGATCGGCCAGCCGTTCGCCGGTCCCCGCTACTTCTGGGGCCGGCCGTCGGCCACCGGGCCTTTCCCCTACAACGCCGTCAACTCCAGCGGCTCCAACCTGGGACCCACCAACAAGGCGCTGATCGATCGCGTCAAGGCGGACGTGGAGCGCATCCGCGCCGCGCATCCCGGGAAGGGACCGGTCCCGGTCGATCTCGTCACCGCCTCCGGCAGCGGCCTCGATCCGCACATCAGCCCTGCCGCCGCGATCTATCAGGTGGAGCGCGTGGCCGCCGCCCGCGGGCTTTCTCCCGCGGACGTGCGCCAACTGGTGGACCGGCATACCGAGGGGCGCTGGCTGGGGGTGATCGGCGAGGCGCGGGTGAACGTGCTGGAATTGAACCTGGATCTGGACAGCAAGGACCCTCACCACTCATGACGCCCGGCCGCCCCGATCCCGACGAGCTTCTCGCTCTCGCCAACGCCGAGGCGGAGCGGGAGCGCCGGGGCAAGCTCAAGGTCTTCTTCGGCGCCACGGCCGGGGTGGGGAAAACCTACGCGATGCTCGAAGGCGCCCGCGAGCTGGCCCGGCGGGGGGTGGACGTGGTGGTGGGCGTCGTCGAAACGCATGGCCGCAAGGAGACCGAGGCCCTGCTCGACGGGTTGGAGATCCTGACGCGCCGCGTCGACGAGCACCGGGGAGTGGAGCTCGCGGAATTCGATCTCGACGGAGCCCGCGCTCGGCGGCCGGCCGTCGTGCTGGTCGACGAGCTGGCCCACACCAACGCCCCGGGCTCACGCCACGCCAAACGCTGGCAGGACGTCGAGGAGCTACTGGCCGAGGGAGTCGACGTCTGGACCACCGTCAACGTTCAGCATCTGGAGAGTCTGAACGACCTGGTGGGAAAGGTTACGGGCGTCGCCGTTCGCGAGACGGTGCCGGACTCCATCCTCGAACGGGCCGACCAGGTCGAGCTGGTGGATCTGCCGCCGGAGGAGCTGATCAAGCGACTCCAGGAGGGAAAGGTTTATGTTCCCGAACAGGCGTCGCGGGCGATCGAGGGCTTCTTCCGTCCGGGAAACCTCATCGCCCTGCGCGAGCTGGCCCTGCGCAAGACGGCGGAACGGGTGGACGCCCAGATGCAGTTCTACCGCCAGGCGCACAACATCGGCGATACCTGGCCGGTGGCCGAGCGCCTGCTGGTGGCCATCAGCTCCGGGCCCGCGGCCGGCCAGCTCGTGCGCGGCGGCCGGCGGCTCGCGGAAAGGCTGCGGGCCGAGTGGGTGGTGGTCTACGTCGAGACACCGGCCGAGCTGCGCCTCTCGCAAGCGGAGCGCGACCGCGTCTGGCAGACCCTGCGCCTTGCCGAGCGCCTGGGAGCGGAGACGGTCACCCTCTCCGGCGAGCGCCCGGCGGAGGAGATCCTCAAGTATGCCCGGCGGCGCAACGTCTCGAAGATCGTGGTGGGAAAACCGCTTCATTCGCGGTGGAAAGACGTGCTCTTCGGCTCGGTGCGCGACGATCTGGTGCGCGGCAGCGGCGGCATCGACGTCTACGTCATCTCCGGCGAAGAGGGCGGCGGCTGGCCGGCGGCGGAGAAGCCGAGCCGCCCCGAACGGGACGTCCGGGGCTACGTGGCCGCCCTCCTGGTCACCGGCCTGACTCTGGGACTCTGCGTCTCCGTTCGCTCGTATTTCCAGCCCACCAACCTCGCCATGCTCATGCTGCTGGGCGTGGTGGGAATCTCCTCCAAATCCACCCGCGGTCCCGCCATCCTGGCCTCGGTGCTCTCCGTCGCCGGCTTCGACTTCTTCCTGGTGCCGCCGTACTACACCTTCGCCATCACCGACGCCGAATACCTGCTGACCTTCGCCGTCATGCTCACCACGGCGCTCGTCGTCTCCACCCTCACCGTGCGCCTGCGCCAGCAAGCTGAGGCCGCGCGGACCCGGGAGGAGCGCACCGCCGCCCTCTACGCGATGAGCCGCGACCTCGCGGCCGCTCCAGACCTCGACGCCGTGCTCAAGGCCGCGGCGCAGCACATCCACTCCGTCTTCCTCTCCCAGGTGCTGCTGCTGCTGCCGGACGAGACCGGCCGGCTCGCCGAGCGGGCGGCGGAGGTGGTCACCTACCTTTTCGATGTCCGCGAGCAGGCCGTCTCGCAATGGGTTTTCGATCACGGGCGCATGGCGGGGAAGACCACCGACACTCTCCCCGCCGCCAAGGGCCTCTACATTCCCCTGCGCACCTCGCAGGGGATCGTCGGCGTGCTCGGCGTGCACCCCGCCGATCCGCAACGCCTCGTTGCCCCCGAGCAGCTCCATCTCCTGGAGGCTTTCGCGAACCAGATCGCCCTGGCGATCGAGTAGGGGATGGCCCGCGAGTTGCACTACTCTTCCCAGGTCATGGGGATCGAGAAGACCTGGAATCTGCTGGTTCAGAAACTCTTGGGGTGGATGCGGGATTTCATCCTGCTGCTTCCCAACCTGGCGGTGGCGGTGCTCGTGCTGGTGGGGTTCTGGCTCGTCGCCAAGATGGCGCGGAGCCTCCTCCTGCGACTTCTGCACCGCGTCTCCCATAGCGAGCAGGTGACGCGGCTCCTGGCCCAGACGGTGTTCCTGGCCTTTCTCGCCGCCGGCTTCTTCGTCTCGCTCGGCATCGTCGGGCTGCAGAAGACGGTCGCGTCGCTGCTCGCGGGCGCCGGCATCCTGGGTCTCGCCCTCGGCTTCGCCTTCCAGGACATCGCCGCCAACTTCATGGCCGGCATCTACCTCTCGATCGAGCGACCCTTTCGCGTCGGCCACCTGATCCAGACCAAGGATTTCCTCGGCATCGTCCAGAGAGTCCACCTGCGGTGGACCGAGATCGGCAGCCCGCAGGGGCAGGTGGTGCTCATTCCCAACAAGCAGGTGTTCGAGAACCCGATCACCAATTACTCGACCTCGGGGAAGCGGCGCGTCGACGTCAAGCTGGGCGTTTCCTACGGCGATGACCTGGAGAAGGTGCGCCAGGTGACCTTGAAGACCCTGGAGCGGATCTCCGTCCGCAAACCGGAGTCGGACGTCGAGATGTTCTTCGAAAAGTTCGGCGACAGCTCCATCGACCTCGTCGCCCGCTTCTGGATCGACTTCGCCTCCAAGCAGTCCGATTTCCTCGCGGCACAGAGCGAGGCCATCGAAAAGCTCAAGAAGGCGTTCGACGACAACGGCATCACCGTGCCGTTCCCCACGCGGACCCTCGAATTCACAGCCAGGAGCGGCGCTCCCCTGCCAGACTCCATCCCGTGATCGGCTAGTCGGCCGCTTCCAGCAGAGCCCGCATTTCGGGAGTCTTGGCGGCCCCGACCAGATCGGCCTTGTGCTCGCCGAGCTTGGCTCCGGATTCGAGGAGGAGCTGGACGACGTCGAGATGACTCTCGTTGACCGGTCCGAACAGCAGGGGAAAGCCGCCGGGCGCGGCGTTGGGATCGGCGCCGCCTTTGAGCAGGATCTCGCACATCACGAGGTTTCCCACGCGCGCCGCCTCCGCGAGCGGCGGCACGCCATATTCGTTGGCTGTCTTGGCGTCGGCCCCCGCTTCGACGAGGGTGCGTACCAGGGCAGGATCCCCGGAATCGACCGCCTCGAAGACGATCGTCTTGCCCGCCTCCATCGGCGGCGCGTTTTTCTCGTTCGGCGTCACGCCACCGGCGAGCAGCGCCTTGAGGGTGTCGGACTGCTTACGTTCCACCGCGATCCAGAGCGCCGTACGCTTCGTGGAGCTCGCCGCCGAGGGATCGATGCCCGCTTCGAGAAAGAGCGTCACATGGGCTGCGTCCCCCTCGGCGACCTTCTGCAGGAACGCCTCCGGAGTGAAGGCGAGGCCCTCTTTCGCCAAGGCCTCGCGGGCACCCGCCTGATCGCAACGGGCGGGCGAAACGGTAAGGATCGAGGCAGCGAGCGCGAATACCGCGAGCGGAGTCTTCATCGTGCGCACGGTACCATGAACGACCTCCCGCCAGCCGCCGTCGATCGCTCCTTTTGCCTGCACGGTTCGGCTTCAGTCCCGCGGATGGCAGCCGCAGACCTTCTGGCCCGAGGAGTTGACGAAGGGTCCGCAGACGTCTTCGGGGATGCAGCGGACCTGGGCGCAGAAGAGCGCGCAGGAAGGCTGGATGACGCTGGCCTTCGACGCGGCTCTGGAGAACGCCGGCTGCAGGATCACGCTGAGGGCAAGGGCGAGGGTCAGGAAAAACAACTTGGCTTTCATAAGTAACCTCCTACCCCCTAAGAGTGTCCGTGGACCTCGCTTTCGAGCCCGCGCCATCAAGGCACCGCTCCGCCTTGTCCCGCTGTCATATAAGTAGGACGCAGCAACCACACAGTGAACGGAACGCCCGGGCCTTGAGCCGGGCGAAAGAGACCCGATGACCCCACAGGATCTTGCCCAGGAGCTCGAGCGGCTCCATCCCGTCAGTTTCAGTTGGGCGCTCTCCTGTTGCCGGCGCGATCGGGAGGAGGCCGAAGAGGTGCTGCAAGCGAGTTATCTCAAACTGCTGGAGGGATCGGCTCGATTCGATGGGCGGTCGAGCTTCAAAACCTTCCTCTTCGGGGTGATCCGCCGCACCGCCGCCGGGCAGAGGAGGCGCCGCACGCTTCAGGGGCGGTGGCTGGAGCTCTGGGGGCGCGCCGCGGATGGAGGAGGCTCACGGACCGCCGGGCCGGAGGACTCCTCAAACCGCCTGGGGCGTCTCGACGCCGCCCTGGCCCTCCTGCCCCGGCGCCAGCGCGAGGTGATCGAGCTGCGCCTGCAACACGAGATGACGATTGAGGCCACCGCGGGCGCGCTGGCGATCTCGGTCGGCAGTGCGCGAGTCCACTATGCACGGGCCAAGGAGCGTCTGCGCCGGCTGCTCGGCGAGGAGGAAGAAGCATGAAGCCCCAGGACACTGATCAAGATGAGGCGGCGCTCCATCAGCTCTTCATCGAGCGGGAACGCCGGGACGAAGCCGCATCCCCCAGCTACGATCGGGTGCTTCGCCGGCCGGCTCGCGCCGCCAGGGGATGGAGGTGGGTGCCGGCCACAGTGGGTTTTCTTTTCCTTGCGCTGGTTGCCCTGGGGATCGCTTGGCGTCTTCGTTCCGCTCCGTCGCTCTCTCCCGGCCAGCCCTCGCTCACGACCTGGAAGGCCCCGACCGATTTCCTTCTGGCCGTTCCTGGCGGCGAGCTGCTCGACTCCACGCCGGCCTTCCCGGACCCCAACCTCCCGGCGTCGCCGGGCGCCAGTTGATTCAGGCTTCCCTTTCTCAACCAAGGAGACTCAAAATGAAAACCTTTTATTTCCGGTCCTGCGTCCTCTTCCTTCTGCTCACCGGCTCTGTTCTGGGGGCTCTGCCGGCGCTCGCCGACGGCGACCCTGGTGCCGGTGGCGACCCGATCGCCCGCCTGCTATATCCGCCCGAGGCCCTGCTCGGCCACGCCCAGGAGCTGGGGCTTGACGATGCACAACGCAAGGCGATCCGTTTCCAGGTGGTGGAGGCCCAGAAGCAGTTTCTCGACGCGCAGCTCAGCATGCAGGAAGCCTCCGAGGAGCTCCAGCGCCTGCTTCAGGAGCGGCCTGTCAACGAGACCAAGACCCTCGCCGCGGCCGATCAGGTCATGGGCTTCGAGAGGACGGTCAAACGCGCGCACCTCTCGCTGCTCATCCATCTCAAGAACCTGTTGACCCCGGCCCAGCTCGCCAAGATGGCCGAGATCCAGAAGCGGAGCGGGTCGTGAGACGACCTCCTGTAAACTAACCTCCCCATGCCGCGGCTTCCCTCCCATCCTTCCCTCGTGATCGTGGGCGATGTCGGCTCTGAGCCCTACCACGTTGGCGACGAGGCGATGCTCGCGGCGAACCTTGAAATCCTGCGCCGGCACGACCCCGCCCTCCATGTCACGGTCATCGGGCGCCGTGAGATCGCGTTCGGAGAGCGGGAGGTCGCCGCGGTTCTCGCCGGGGCCGGGGGATTGTTCATCTCCGGCGGCGGCAATCTCAGCTCGTCCTGGCCCAGCCTCGTCCGCCAGCGGGTTCTGTGGATGCGCGCGGCGCGGCGCCTGCGCCTGCCGGTCGTCACCGGGGGCCAGACGATCGGCCCTGACCTCACCACCGCCGAGCGGTCGGCACTGGCCGAAACTCTGCCGGAGGTCGAGCGTCTGGGAGCTCGCGAGCTCCCCTCGGCGGCACTGGCCCTGGAGCTCGGCGTGCCCCCGGAGCGGCTCAGCTACCAGCCTGACGATGCGTTCTTCCTCTCGGGGCGAGCGCCGGCTGGGGAAGAGGCTCCCGGCTTCGATTCGGAGCTGCCGTTTCTAGCCATCACCCTGGATGAATCCTTCGGCTTGCCGAGTTCCCAGGCCGGCCTTGCCAGGCTTGCGGCCCAGCTTGCCAGGATCGCGTCCGAGAGCGGATTGCACCCCGTGTTCCTGCCTCACGTCGGGCCGCTCGGCGGCCTGGGCGACGTGGACGGTCAAGTGGGGATTGCGCTACGCGAGCTTCTGCTGGCCGAGGGCGCCGGGTGTATGCTGCTGCCCGTAATGCCGCTGGCGGCGACCGTCTGGGTCACCCAGCGGGCTGCCTTGGTGGTGTCGTCTCGCTATCACCCCCTGGTCTTCGGCACGGCCGCCGCCGTCCCCTGCCTGGGGCTCTATCGCGACGCCTACACCCGGATCAAGCTGCAGGGCGCCCTCACGCACGTCGGGATGGAGGCCTGGTGCCTGTCGGCGACAGCCGCCGAGGAGGGACGCCTGTTGGCGGGTTGCCGCCACCTTTGGCAGCGGCGCGCCGAGGTGAGGGTGACGATGAGACAGGCCCGTGAGCGGCTTGCGTCTCAGGAGACGCGACGGTGGCGGCTGCTGAGAGCGGGGCTCGGCTGGCCCATGGAGCCTGGCGAAGAACCTGACATGCCGTCGCTCGATTGGATGGCCGGCCTCGCCGGCCAAGTCAACGGAAGAAAAAGAATCATGGAAGGAAAACCAACGGTGACCGAACAGCAGTGGCAGCAATATTCGCGGGACGGGTTTCTGCATCTGGGGAAGATTCTGGAGCCGGAAGAGCTGGAGGTCTTGCGGCAGCGGGCCGACGACCTCGCGATGGGCACCGTGTGGAACCCGGACGTGCAGATGCAACTCGACACCGGAGGGGTCTACGAGGAGCTGCCGGCGGCCACCCCCGGCTTCGAAAGCGGCACGAGGCTCTACCGCAAGATCCAGGGGCTGGAGACGGATGAGCACTTCTCGCGTCTGGTGCAGCACCCTCTCTGCCTGGAGATCTGCGCTCACGAGTACGGCGCGCACGCCGCCATCTCGATCTTTCGCGCCATGGTCATGAACAAGCCGGCCGGGCAGGGCACCGTTCTCCCCTGGCACCAGGACGGCGGTACCGTCTGGGCTCTCGACCGCGACCCGCTGGTCACCGTCTGGGTGGCCCTCGACTCCGCGACGCAGGCCAACGGCTGTCTCGAAGTGATCCCCGGGTCTCACCGTCTGGGGCTGTTGAGCACCTTTGGCAGCACCGTCAGACCGGAGGACGTGGAGCGTCACTGTCCGCCTGAGCGCGTCCAGCCGCTCGAAGTCCCGGAGGGCCATGCTGTCCTGCTCCACAACTGGCTGATCCACCGCTCCGGGGTGAATCCAACCTCCATCCCGCGCCGCGCCTTTACGGTCTGTTACATGGACGGCCGCACGCAAAGCATTCTGACCGGCAACCATTTTCCCATCGTCGCGGGCTCCGTGCCCGGCGAGCCCTATCCCTACGTCCGGCAGTTGCGGGATGACTGCGCCTACTTGAAGTCGGCGCTGGAGGAGAGAAAGGTCCCCTCGCGAGGTGTGACCAGGATCGCGAAAGGCCTGCTCCGCCGCGTCCGCTCTCGGCTTGCCTCCTAAAAAATCTCCAGGGGCTAAACATACTCGCGCATCAGCGGGTACCGCGGTGTGAGAGAGGCGATCTCGCAGGTGGTCGCGGTCAGCGTGTAGGTCGTCTCGAAGTCCTCATAGCTGCGAGCTCGCCAGAGCCGCCCGGCGGGATCGATCACGACCGAAGACCCCACGCCGCCGCGGAAGATCCGCGAGCCGTCCGTGCCGGTGTGCTCGGTGCACGTCCAGGGTTTCATTCCGGAGTCTGGTGCCGTCGTGATGGCGGCGATTTCGGCGACGAGCCCTGCGAAGAGATTCGCCCGCTCTTCAGGAGGAATTTGAAGAGTAAAAGCGATCGCCTTCCCAAACATCTCGTCGCCGGACGAGGCGAGGATTCCTGAATGCCAGGGCGTGGCATCAGCCATACCAAAACCCAACGAGCTTAGGAGCAGGCCCCCACTCGGTGCGCCTTGACGGTCCTGGTATTGACTTTGCCGTCGGCGGTGGTGGTCTTCAGGACGCCCTCGGAGGAGTTGCCGCCGTGATAGGTCGCGGTGCTGTCGATGGTTCGGTCGCCGCACGCCAGCGAGAACTTCACGGTGTCGCCCTGGATGTCGTAGGACTTGATCTTACAGGGTCCCTTCGCCCTCTTCTCGGCATAGGCACGGGCCGTTTTGGTATCACCATTCGCTTCATTGGCTTGGTCCTGGGTCATGCACTGGCTGAAAGTTCTCGGCGCGCCGTCGCCCGTCATCGTGAATTCCCATTTGCCTGGCTGCATCCGGTCCGCAGCCCGCAGGGGCGGCGTCGCGGCAAGAAAAAGGCCGCAGATGGTGGTGAGAAGGAGGGTCCGCTCGAGAAATGTCTTGGAGTTCATGGGGGGAGCATACACTGAGCCTTCCGGCGGAGTTCAGATTTCCTGAAGCCGCTCCCGCACCCACCCCGCCTCATACGTCGTCACCTCCAACTCGTGACCCCAGGGATCGTTGAAGTAGACGGAGAAGGCTTTGCCGTGGTCCTTGGGGGTGAGGGAGCGGATCTCGGCGCCCGCGTCGTCGTGGACGGGGTGGGTCTTGAGGTGCTCCAGGAAGGCGAGAAAGTTGGGGCCGTCTACTCGGAAGGCGACGAGGTGGAAGCCTGCGGTGGGGCGGTCCCGAGGAGGCTCGCCGGTGAACAGAGCCAACATCGTACCGCCCCCGTCGCTGGAGATCATGAGCGGGCCGCCGGGGTCCGCGGCCCAGTCCTCGTGCTGGGGAAGGGTGGCGAGGCCCAGGGTCCGCTCGTACCATCGGGCGGCCTCGTGGCGATCGGGGACGAAGAGCTCGACGTGATCGATTTGGTCGACTTTGAACATAAGGCTCCTGGAGGCTTGGAGCTTGGCGCGGGGCCGCGCGCTTTCAGGAAGCTTTTTTGACGGCCACGGCCACTCTCGGACTCAGCCGCACGGCTGGCCGGCCGCTGGCGGCCTGCCTCGCTCGCGCCGCCTCCAGCATTTTCTCGATGTCATAGTCCGCCTGCCTCGCGATCTCCTCTCGGGCAGCATGAATTTCCTCGATGATTGGATCTTTCTGAGACATGATTAGAGCTCCTTCACCAACTCGACCGGCGTACAGATGACAGGAGGTTCGAAGCCGGCGGCTCGGCAGATGCTTTCAATCTTACCACGCATGGTGGCGTTGGCGATGTGAGTGCAGTTCCAGGTCAGCAGATAGTCCAAGCCGTTGACGGTCGCCAGCGCAACGTGGACGGCGTCGACATAGGCTTTGGCAGGCATGCCGCCCAGGGCGAGGATCTCGCGGGCAAGGCTGCCGGCCTCGGGAGTTATTTCGAGCAGTGACGGCTCGCGCAACACAGAGAGCCGACGCTCTGCCGCTTCAGGATTGCCCGCCTTCGCCTCATCGAGGACGAACTGCGAAATGTAGAGGTCAAACGAGGATCGAGTCTCCCACCAGTCCCGAGTGATCTGCTGGTGGGCGGCACGAATCAGATTGTGGCTCGGCCTCGCTGTCAGGTAACTGACAATCGAGGTTTCCAGGTAGAGTTTCGGCTTCATCTGCCGACAGGATATCGCCTTCCAGCCAGGAGGCCAAGCGGCCTGCCGTAACTTCCCCCCGCTTCTCACGTAGAGTCTTGGCGAGGAGGTGAACGCCATGAAGCTCACGATCGAGGGAGTGGGGAAGCGGTACAAGGGGAACTTCTGGGGACTGCGGGAGTTTTCCCTGGAGCTTGGGCCGGGCGTGCTCGGCCTGCTGGGACCCAATGGGGCGGGGAAGTCGACGCTCATGCGCATCCTGGCGACGATCACCAAGCCCACGGAGGGACGGGCGCTGTGGAATGGCACGGACATCGCCCTTTCTCCCAACGAGCTCCGCAGTGGGCTTGGCTATCTGCCTCAGGATTTCGGGGTGTATCCGAACCTCAACGCCGTCGAGTTCCTGGAGTACATGGCGGCGGTCAAAGGGCTCGACGCCTCCGCGGCGCGCCGGCGGATCGAGGAGCTGCTCGTGCTCGTCAACCTCACCGAAGCCCGCAAACGCCCTCTGGGCGGATACTCCGGCGGCATGAAGCAACGCATCGGCATCGCCCAGGCGTTGCTCAACGATCCGCAGCTCCTCATCGTCGACGAGCCCACCGTAGGGCTCGACCCGGAGGAGCGCGTGCGTTTCCGCAATCTCCTCTCGGATCTCGGCGGCGAGCGCATCGTCATCCTTTCCACGCACATCGTGTCGGACGTGGAGGCCACCGCCACCGGCATCGCCTTGATCGATCAGGGCCGCCTCCTCGCCTATGCCGCTCCCGAGGAGCTGCTGCGCCGTGTAGAGGGGAAGGTGTGGGAGTGGGTGATTCCCAGCGCCGAGCTGCCGGCCGCCCGCGAAAAGTGGAAGATCAGCAACGCCATCCGCCGCGCCGACGGAGTTCACGCCCGCGTCGTCTCCGAGCGGCCTCCGGTCGCGGATGCCAGGTCCGTTCCGCCGAGCCTCGAGGACGCCTATCTGGCCGTTCTGGAGGGTAGTCGCTCGAAGGTGGCGGCATGAGTCAGGCGCGCGCCCTCTATCACCTGATGCGCGCCGATTTCCTGGAGCGAGTGCGGCGCTACAGCTTCCTCATCACCCTGGGGCTTGCCGTCTGGCTGGGATGGGCGGTGAGCACGGGCAAGCTCAAGCTCTGGATCTCTGACACACGCGGTCTCTACAACTCGGCCTGGGTGGGCCTCCTGATGGTGCTGGTGGTGAACACTTTCGTATCGCTGGTCGGTTTCTACGTGGTGAAGAACACCCTGGAGCGCGACCGGCGGACAGGCGTCGGGCAGATACTCGCCACCACTCCCATGTCCAAGGTGCTCTACACGATGGGCAAAACCCTTTCCAACCTGGCGGTGCTGGTCGCGATGGTGGCCGTGCTCGCCGGAATGGCGGTGGTCGCCCAATTCGTGGCCGGGGAGGACACGCACATCCAACTCGTGCCCCTGCTCATGCCTTTCCTGGTCTTCTGCCTGCCGGCGATGGCCTTGGTGGCGGCCTTCGCGGTGCTCTTCGAAACCATTCCGTTCCTCAAGGGCGGCTTCGGCAACGTCGCCTGGTTCTTTCTTTTCACGGCCATGATGCCGCTCGGAATCAAGTCGAAGCTCGATGTCGTCGGTTTGGGTCTGGTGCAGAAACAACTGAAAGCGGCCGTCGTGAAAGCCTTCGGAACCGCTTCGGATCACTTTGTCCTCGGTGCCGTGGACAATGAGACCCGAACGCGCACCTTCCGCTGGGACGGAATGCACTGGACGCGGGAGATCCTCCTCTCCCGCCTGACTCTCTTGGTGATCGCGCTTGGCATCGCGCTGTTGGCGGCCCTGTTTTTCGATCGCTTCGACGTGTCGCGAAGCTGGGGCCGGCGGCCGTCCACTGGCCGGGATCTCGTGGCCGTGGCCGCTAACGGGCTCGTCCCGGCCGGGGATGGAGCCGCCGTCCAGCCCGCGCCGGTGCCCGTCCATCTTCATCCCCTGCCCGCGGGAAGCCGCCGCTTCCACTTTCTCGACATGTTGCGCGCCGAGCTGCGCCTGTTGCTGAAAGGTCAGCGCTGGTGGTGGTATGCCATTGCCGCGGGGCTGGTCGTGGCCGGTTTTCTCGTGCCGGAGGCGGGGCGCAAGATCGTGTCGCCGCTCGCCTGGCTCTGGCCCGTGCTGCTCTGGTCCTCGATGGGGGCGCGCGAGGCCCGCTTTGGTACGGACGGTCTGGTCTTCTCGGCCGCCTGGCCCCTTCAGCGGCAGCTCCCCGCCGCCTGGCTCGCCGGTTTCCTCCTGGCGTTGGTCACCGGGAGCGGCGTGGGGTTGCGTCTCGCGATCTCCGGAAACTGGTCTGGGGCGGGAGCCTGGCTGATCGGGGCGCTCTTCATACCCACCTGCGCCCTAGCGATGGGAACCTGGAGCGGCAGCAGCAAGCTCTTCGAAGTGGTCTACCTGCTCCTTTGGTATATCGGTCCCCTGAACCAGACGCGTGCGCTCGACTTCATGGGAGCCGTGCCAGTGGCGGTCAAGTCGGGGGTTCCCCTCGTCTGGCTGGCGGCCACGGTGGCGCTGGGTGTGGCCGGGGTGGCGGGGCGGAAGCGGCAGCTTGCGGGGCGGTGAGGAGAAGGTGTCAGGAGATCGGGGCGACGTGAAAGATCCCGATTCCCGGCCAAGGTTCCGCAAACCACGATGTTCCCGCGGGGCGATGTGGATAATTCAGCGATGTCGCCGCTCCTTGAGACGCCCCACGGGGTACCCCGGGGGCGTCTCTACATTGGGGTCGGACGACGAAGGCGATCCAACTCGGCGCGCAAGCGGGCGTTCTCCTCGTCTTTTTCCGCGGAACGAACGTCTTTCTCCGCGGAGCGAAGGAACAACTTGCCAGTGGCGGCGTCGATGAGCCGCAACCCCTCGTTCTCCGGTTTCAAGAGGAGTCCCGTGCTCTGGCTGGTCAGGGAGCCGTCCTTCCCGGGAGCCATGGGCATGTAACGGCCGGCCACGAGCTGAAATCCCTGGAGCTTGGGGTCCAGATAGTCGCCCAAGGGATCGTGCAGAAAGTACTCCTGGACGCCGAGACGTTCATAGAGGGCCTTCTTCGTGTGGATGTCCTCGTCCTGGGTGCTGTCCGAGGTCACCTCGATCACCATCTGGGGGGCCCGGCCTTCCTCCCAGAGCTTGTAGACGCGGCGTCTCTCTCCATCGCGCAGCTTCGGGACGCCGAAAACGACGAAAAGGTCCGGGGCCACGAAGGTCGTCCGCCTGCCCGGGACGTAGTAGAAGCACATATCGCAGCCAACGTAAACGTCCGGCACATCGCGAAAGCGCTCCTGGAGCGCTTCCCGGAGATAGACGATCTCATCGAGGTGGACCTCGGTCTCAGCCAATGGCTTGCCGTCAGACTCCGGGTAATACTCATCGCGCTGGAGAGGAATCGCGGTCATACGAGCCATCCTTTCTCCGGCAGGTTGCGGAATAAAATCACGTCCACCCGGCGGAGCGCAATACACACCTTGAGTCTAGCACGCCTCTCAGCCTCCCTTGGGCTATGCTTCCCCCCATGCCCGCCAACCTTTGGAACGACTCCGAGGCCGATTCGTATCCGGGGGACCTGGGCCTGCGCGTCTACACCTCGCGTCTTTTGGGCCGCGACAAGAGCCTGGTGCTGCATGGCGGGGGCAACACTTCGGTCAAGGTGCGGGAGCCGAATCTCTTTGGCGAGGCGGAGGACGTCCTCTACGTCAAGGGATCGGGGTGGGACCTGGAGTCGATCGAGGCGGTGGGGTTCGCTCCCGTTCGCCTGGCTCCGGCGGTGCGCCTCGCTTCGCTGCCGCGCCTCTCCGATCCGGAGATGGTCAACGAGCTGCGGACGAGCATGACCCTGGCGTCCGCGCCGACGCCTTCCGTCGAGGCGATCCTCCATGCCGTGCTGCCTTTCAAGTACGTGGACCACACTCACGCCGATGCCGTGGTGACGATCACCAACACCGCGGACGGCGAGGCGCGGGTGCGGGAGATCTATGGCGCCTCCGTCGTCGTCATTCCTTACGTGATGCCGGGTTTCGATCTCGCTCGCCTGTGCGCGGAGCGGTTCCCCGCCGAGGCCGGCCCGGAGACGATCGGCATGGTGCTTCTCAACCATGGCATCTTCTCGTTTGGGGAGACGGCCCGCGAATCCTACGACCGGATGATTCATCTCGTGGGACTGGCGGAGGAGTACCTGAAGCGGCAGGGCGCCTGGGAGCTGGGGCCGTTTCCGGAACCGGAAACCAGGCCTCTCGATTCCTTGAGTCTGGCCCGGCTGCGCCATGAGGTCTCGGCGGCGGCGGGCTTCCCCATGCTCCTTGCCTCCAGCCGCCACGCGCGCAGCCTCGCCTTCGCCCGCCGGCCGGACGCGGCGTCCATCTCGCAGCAGGGGCCGGCGACACCGGACCACGTCATCCGCACCAAGCGCCTCCCATTGCTGGGGCGCGACGTGGAGGAGTACACCCATGCCTATCGCGGCTACTTTGCCGCGCACGCTCCCGGCGCCAGCTCTCCGAAGATGATCCTCGATCCGGCGCCGCGGGTGATCCTCGATCCCGAGTGGGGTCTGCTCACGGCGGGGCGGACGGCGAAGGACGCCGCCATCGCGGCCGAGATCTACGAGCACACGATGGACGTCATCGAACGCGCCGATCGGCTCGGCGGCTACCGGGCGCTCTCCCCGAAACATCTCTTCGACATGGAGTATTGGGACCTTGAGCAGGCCAAGCTCGCCAAAGCCGGCAAGCCGCCCGTGTTTGCCGGCGAAGTGGCCTTGATCACCGGCGCCGCCTCCGGCATCGGTCGCGCCTGCGCCGACGCTTTCCTCGCCCGCGGCGCCGCGATGGTGGGGCTGGATCGCGATGCGAAGATCGAGACGCTCTTCAACCGGCCGGACTTCCTGGGATTGCGGTGCGACGTGACGGTGGAGGAGGAGGTCGAGAGCGCCGTGGACGCGGCCGTCGCGGCGTTCGGCGGCGTGGACCTGCTGATCCTCAACGCCGGCATCTTCCCGCCCTCGCGCCGCATCGCCGACCTTCCTCTCGCGGAATGGGACCGCGTGATGCGGGTGAACCTTGACGCCAATCTCCACTTCCTGCGCCGTTGCCATCCGCTGCTGCGGCTCGCTCCGGAGGGCGGCCGGGTGGTGGTGATCGGTTCGAAGAACGTGCCGGCGCCCGGTCCGGGTGCGGCGGCCTACTCGGCCTCCAAGGCGGCCCTCCAGCAGCTCGTCCGCGTGGCGGCTCTGGAGTGGGGGGCGGAGGGGATCCGCATCAACACCCTGCATCCCAACGCGGTCTTCGACACCGGCGTGTGGACAGAGGAAGTCCTGGCTTCCCGCGCCGCCGCCTACGGTCTTTCCGTCGCGGAGTACAGAACCAACAACGTGCTGCACGTGGAGGTTTCGAGCCGCGACGTGGCCGAGCTCGCCGCCGAGATGTGCGGTCCCTGCTTCGCCAAGACGACCGGCGCATGGCTGCCGGTCGACGGCGGCAACGAACGTGTGATCTGAGCACCGGAGGAGGCACCGTCATCTAATCCTTCTTCGGCGGCGGCTCGACCCGGTACTTGGCGACCTCCGTGCCGGCGGCGGCGAAGAGGGCGTCGTCGTCATCGATCGCCAGCCCCGTGCCCTTCGTCTCCAGCCGCCGCAGAAAGCGGCCATCCTCACCCAGCAGCGCGCTCACGCCCTTGGCGTCGCTGACGAAGATCTGCCCCTGGCCGTCGACCGCCAGCCCGGTGAAAGGACCCGAGAACTGGTCCGGGTCCTCGCCTTCGCTGCCGAACCGGTTCACGTACTCGCCCGTGAGCTTGAAGACGCAGACGGCATGGAGCGGATTGACGGCCGCGTAGATCGTCCGCCGGCCGTCCATCGCCACAAGCACGTCCCCCGCCGCCTGGCCGGAGGCGCCGGCCACGGCGTTGCGGTGGATCGTCTCGATCGTGCCGTCGAATGCCACGAGCACGAAGTCGTCGCGCTGCGCGTTGCGCCAGCTCACGAGGACCCCGGAGTCGGGGCGGGGAGCGACGTGGAAGAAGCCGGCGCCGTCGGGGTGCCGCACTTCGCCGAGGAGCTTGCCGCTCGCGCCCTCGTAGCGCAGGAGCCGGCCGCCGCAGGCGACGTAGACGATGCCGCCGCGGTCGGCGGCGAGGCCGGTGGGCTGGCACGGCGGCTCGCCGGTGGAGAAGCCGCTCGCGAACTTTCCTTCCGGCGTGAAGCGCAGGACGCGGCCGGCGTCCGCGGTGTAGACGAAGCCCTGGGGATCGACCGCCACCAGGGCCGATTGCGTCATCGTCCCCAGGTCCTTCCCCGTGCCTTTGAAGCGGAGCAGCAGAACGTCCTGCGACGGGGCCTCTGGGGCGGGAGCCTCCGGTTCCGCGTCGTCCATGGCGGGCTCGGCCGGTTCCAGGGAGTCCTCCGCCGGCGGCTCCGCGACCTTGTTCGAGGGTGCGGGAGCCGGCGGCCGGGTCGCGACGCCGGAGCCGGCGCAGCCTGCCGCGCAGAGTAGAAGGAGAAGCAGGGGAAAATGGCGGTGCAGGTTCATCACGTTCCTCTCCTTCTCATCCTCAGGGTTTGCCTGCCGCGTATTGACGCACCTGCGTTCGGTCCGTGACGAACAGCTCGTCCTTGTCGTTGACGGCGAGGCCGTAACTGCTCATCTCGTAGGACTGCCGGGGCCGCCCGTCGACGGTGACCACGTTGAGGGTGCTCCAGCCGCTGACCCACAGTTGGCCCCGTCCGTCGACGGTGATGCCGGCGAAGTCGGTGTTGCTGTCGCCGGCAGGGTGTCCCGGGTAGCCGAAGCGGCTGATGTACCGCCCCTCCGGATCGAACCTGAAGATCGCGTGGTTGCCGTTGTCGGCCACGTAGAAGAAACCCTTGCCATCCACCGTCACGAAGGGGCGCTGCACCGTATAGCCGGCCGCTTTTTCGATGGAGCCGTAGAGCACGCGCTCGATCTTGCCCTCCTTGTCGAGGAACGCGACGTCGTCGGAGATGTTGCGCGATTCAAGGACGGCGATCACTCCGCCGCCGGGTCTGGAGGCGATCGCCAGGTAGTCGCCGCCGCCGGGCGGCTCGACCTCCCCCAGCAGCTTCAAGGTCTTCGCGTCGTAGCGGAACAGGTGGTGGAGCGTCACGACGAACAGCACGCCGCTGCGCTCATAGGCCAGTGAGTTGACCCGGTCGGACTTGACGTAGGCCACCGCCTCCAGCTTGCCCTGGGGGCTGAAGCGCTGCACGCGTCCCAGCTCCCAGTCGCCGAGATAGACGAACCCGCCGGGATCCACGGCGACGTACTCCACCCGCGTCATCTGGCTCGGGCCGATCCCCTCCTTGCCGAAGCGGAACAGCTCCTCCCCGAGCTTGCCCGGCGGCGCCTTCGGGGCCTCCGCGGCGGCCAGGCTGCCGGCCCGCCCGGCGAGCGCCAGGACGATGAGGATTGCGACGCGAGATCCCTGCGAAACCGGCCCGGCGAGCTGGCTCATGGAAAGCTCCTCCCTTGCCCAGGTTAGACGGGTAGGGTACCGGATAGTTCCCGGGTTTCCGTTCCGGGTCTTTGTAAATCGCCGGGTATCTACTAGGGTATGAGCCGACCTGGACGGAGGAGCGGGCGATCCGCCCCCGGGCAGGCCAGAGGAGACGAGAGAGACCATGGGTAAGCACACCAGTTGGGTCCACGGCAACGCCGTCACCGTCGAATCGCCGGAGAACCTGGCGCGCGAGGGGCACTACGGCTGGGGCGCGGACATGCTGATCGATCCCGGGAAGGCGAGCTGGTTTCACATCCCACTGCCCACGCCGGTCCTGGTGAACGACGCCCGCACCACGCTGCACCGGGTGTTCCTGATGTTCAAGAGCGAGCGGGGAAGCATTCACGGCCTCCACGTCTACGACGGCTCGTCGAAGCCGCAGGAGTTCAACGACCTCCTCCTCCAGGGAGAGCACCGCCTGACCCAGGACGCGGAGAACACCTTCATCCTGGATAAGCCCCACACCGTCGTCTGGGGCATCGGAATCTCCTTCCACTTCGTGGCCGACATCGGGTTCGACACCTCCATCCCGCCCGCGCGCCTGATCGTGGCCGCGGCGGGGGGAGAGTTCGTGGTCTAGACGGCGCCGATACACACCCGGCGTCTTTGGATACACCTTTTTCCGGAAATTCGGCTGGATCGGCCGTCTCCCCCCGCGGGAGCGCCGTATCCATACACCATCTTCCAACGAATCTGTGTAGAACCGCTCCATTCATACACTAGATTGACATCATTCTGTGTATAAAACCGTCTGAGAGACCAGGATGGCGGCTTCTTTACACGTCTTGGCGGCTGATCTGTGTATCGAGGGGCCTCCGGAAGACGGAGAAGTGGCCAGTCCCTGCGGGGCCACGGCCAGAATACACAGATTTGCGCTCCGAGGGTGTATTTTTGCGGCTTTCTGTGTATACTCCCCTAAAATTTGTGTATTGGAGGGGGCGCTGCGATGCGGATCAACGTCGAAGTGGATGAGAAGCTGATTCTGAAGACCATGGGATTGACGGGGCTGTCCACCTACAAGGCCGCGATCCACGAGGCCATGACGGCGCTCGTCGGTCTCTACGAGCAGGGAGAGGTGCGGGGGCTGCGGGGAAAGCTTCACCGGGAGCCGGAGCTGACGCGCGAGCGGCGGAGCCGCGGATGAGGCTCCTCCCTGACTCCACCGTCTGGATCGACTACTTCCAAGGCACCGTCACTCCGCAGACGGACTTCCTGGACCGTGCCCTGGGCACGAGTTGGGTGAGTGTCGGCGACCTGATCCACGCCGAAGTGCTCGCGGGGTATCTGGACGAGAGGGAGAAGGAGCTGGTGGAAGCCGCCCTGGGCAAGTTCCCTCGCGTCGAAATCGGCGGCTTCGACCTCGCCCGCGTCGCCGCCCGCAACTCCCGCATCCTGCTGGCCAAGGGCCACCCCGCCCCCGCCATCATCGAATGCCTCATCGCCACCTTCGCTCTCGAAATGGGCTTCACCCTCCTGCACTCCAGCCCGGGCTACGAGCCGTTCGAGCAGCATCTGGGGTTGAAGGTGCCGGCGCTGGGGGCGTGACGAGCAGGCAACCCTCTGTAAGCTTTGCGCCCTCCGGCCGTATTGAGGGGAGATACCTAGGAGGGAGTAGACATGGAAGAGCACCGGGTCGAAGCCTCGCCCCAAGTTGTGTCCAGGATCGGCGGCGTACTGTACCTGATCATCATTGTCCTGGGCCTCTTCAACGAGCTTTACGTCCGGAACAAGATCATCGTATCGGGCGATGCCGCGGCCACAGCCGCCAACATCCGGTCGTTCGAGTCGCTGTGGCGTTTCGGCATCGCTGCCGAATTCTTCATGCTGATCTGCGCCATCTCCTTGACGCTGATCTTTTTCATCCTGCTGAGGCCGATCAGCAGAGATCTCGCTTTGCTGGCGGTATTCTTTAATCTGGTCTCGGTGGCCGTCGAAGCGTCGGTGCAGCTCTATCTCTTGGGTGCGTTGTTTCCGCTGGGCCAGGCTGAATACCTCAAAGCCTTCAAGCCGGAGCAGCTCTACGCCATGGCGAGCCTGTCGGTCAAATCGCATGGCTATGGCTTTGGCGTGGCCCTGATTTTCTTCGGCTGTGTGTGCCTCCTTCTCGGATACCTGATCTTCAAGTCGGGCTATCTGCCCAGAACGGTCGGCGTTCTGATGCAGCTCGCCGGTTTGAGTTATCTGATCGATAGCTTCGCCCTGATTCTGTCCCCGAGCTTCGCAAGCCGGATCTTCCCCGCCATCCTGGTTCCCGCCTTTATTGGGGAGGCGTCGCTCTGCCTCTGGTTGCTTGTGAAGGGCGTTAACGTGGAGAAGTGGAACGAGAGGGTAGGCGCACAGCCCTTTCGGCCGGCGCTGGGGACGTGACGAGAGAGGCCCCTCATCACCCCGGCCCTCTTCTCCCATCGCCCTCCCGCCCGACCGGGAGAAGAGGGAGCAGAGCAAGAACGCTCCAGCCGGGCCCCCTGGGAGCGCCGGCGTCCCGCCGGCAACTAACTCCGCTTTTCATCCCCTCATTGAAGACATCCCGAGGGCGCCAGCCAATGTAGAGACGCACCGGGGTGTTACCCCGTGGGGCGTCTCCGAGGCGGAAACAACGGCCCCGCAGATTGTGATGTGCCGGCGGGGCGACATGAAAGATTCCAGATTCTGGGCAAGGTTCCTTAAATCACGATGCGCCCGCGGGGCGGTGTCGAGAATTTCAGCGATGTCGCCGCCTCTGGAGACGCCCCACGGGGTAACACCCCGGTGCGTCTCTACATTGGGGTCGGACGGTATGGCTACTTTCTCGATGGGGAATACTCCTCACCTGATGACTCGGATCTTGCCTTCGCGGCGGACCAACTGTTTCTTGAGCTTGATCGTCAAGAGTCCCGTCAAGAGTCCCAGCATCAGGGTCCGAAGCGGAAAAGCCTAAAAGAAAAAGAAGATGTCTGAAGTATTTAGGCCCGAAGGGTCGGCGGCGTGTAGCCAGGGGCTGGCGCTTTTTGCCAGCCCCTGGACCCTACATCCCCACAGTGCCAAGAGCCCCAAAGGGGCGGCGGCAGTTTGTTCTTCGGGGCCGAGCTGCCGTCGCCCTTTCAGGGCTTTGGGTACTATTGGATCTGTCTATCCCGGGGCTGGCAAACAGCGCCAGCCCCGGGCTACATGCCTTTGCCCCTTCGGGGCAGGATCCTTGCCTGCACAGCGGAGGGACGCACCACGAGCGTGGTGCCGCTCAGGCTCCCCGCCATTACCCGAGAACCAGGAGGTCCAGGCCGCGAAACTGAAGAAAGGCCGCGTCGGTCGTTACCATTGAATACCGGCCTGCCAAAGCGAATGCGGCGAGATAGGCATCCATCCAGAGCTTGGGCGAGGCCGTCCTGCGCACTGCAAGTTGCTTCCAGATGGGTTGCACTCCAACCGGCTCGTCCGCCCGGTAGGTGATCCGGTCGTCAGCGAGGAACGCTTCATAGGCCGACCAAGCCTCGCGGTTCGTGAGCGGAGGGTTCCCGTAGGGGGCCAGGACCGAGGCATTGGTGAGCAGCCGAAGAAAGGATTGCTGGGTCGCACGGCAAAAGAAGACCGACGCCGGCTCTTCGACAGTCTCCAGCCACTCGCGGGCTGCGGTGTGATGGGTGTGCTTGGAAAGAGCCAGTGCCAACCAGACGTTGCTATCGCAGAGCGTCACGATGCGCCCCGGCTTCCTCTTCGAGTAGCACTTCCGCCACCCGCTCGGGAGTCATCTCCTCGCCAGGCCGGGCCTCGTGAGCGCACTCGATGAGCGGCAGCTTGAGGCGTCTGCGGGCCGTCGCAGGTGCACCGCGCTTCTGAACGAGCCCGCGCCTCAGGAGATCGGCCATCAAGTCCTTGAGCTTTCGGTTCTCCTCGGCAGCCCGGATTTTGACCGCGCGCACGAGGTCATCTGGCAAATCGAGCGTCGTCTTCATGCCGTCATCATACCAGCAAGCTGGTTTTCTGGGCCGCCTGCACTCGCTACCGCGCCGGCCCATACCCACGCACGACCTGCGTCGTCTGTCCGGCCGCATCGCGCACGCTCACCGTAAAAACGGGCCTCTCCGTCAGCTTTACCGATCGCGGCAGCAACAGTCGCAGGACGCTTCCCTGGGGATCTATCAGCTTTCCGGCCGCGAGGTTGGTGCCGGCTCGGAAGGAGCCGAGCTTCAGGTTGCAGGTCACGGTGAGGCTGTTGCCGGCCACGCCGCTTTCGGCGTCGAAGGCGGAGATCTCCAGAACATCCAGCGTCTTCGCGGTCCTCGCCTGCACGGCGGAGGGACGCACCACGAAGGTGGGGCGCAGATCATCTTCCACGAATCCCCAGGGGGTGCCGAGATCGATGGGCGCTCCGAGATCGATCCAGCGGGCGAGGGTCATTTTTTCGTCGAAGGTCATTCCCGCGACTCCGCTTGCGGGATGCGCGGCCGTGGGGGCGAAGTCGAGATCGTCCGGCCGTGCCTCGTTGGTCCGGCCGTCCAGGCGTTCTCCCCAGATTTTCCAGGTCAGCAGGCTCTGTCTGGACTGAAAACCCCGCAGGTAGCGGGTGAGCTGCGGCGGGTACCACTGGGACTGCTCTCCCGGAGGCGCGGACGAAAATTCGGCGTTCGCATCCAGGACGAGGCGGTAGTAGGCGCCTGGCCAAGAGACTCCGTCGCGGTCGATGTGTGGGGTGGAGCGGGCCAGCGGGAGACCTCCGGCCGGGCTCGCTCCTCCGTGGCAGGAGACGCAGCGCCTTTCGAGGATGGGCTCGACGTCCCGGTACCACTCGACGGTGATCTGGTGCGCGGCGATCGTTCGCACCGCCGGCTGGCCCGCATCGGTGAACGTCAGCAGCGGCGTGGTGTGGGCGAGGTCGGGAATCACATATCCAGGCAGGTCCGCCGCCGTGGTCTCGAAGGGAAGCGGCTGCTTGCTGTGGGCGTGGCAGCCTCCACAGTTGTAGCGCGCTTCGCCGGGACGCACCTGATGCCAGGTCTGGGCCATGTTGAGCATCATGCCTCGGCGGTCCAAGGTCTGGAAGGTGACGGACGAGTCGGTGGGGATCTTGGCGAGGAAACTGGTGTCGTCCTCGAAGGAGCCGTCCGGCCTCAGGATCTTCGGGGCTCCGGGCTTGCGCACGGGGATCTCCCCCAGGATGCGCATGCGCTCTCCGCCCACGACGTAGAAGTTGCGGCGGTTGTCCGGATAGCTCCGGTCGGTCGCCGGGAGCTGGAGGAGGAGGCGCACGGCCCAGACGTCGTCGTCCTGATAGATCCCCGCGTCCGTCCCCTGGCGCACCCAGCGGTAGGGGGCGAAGTCGCCGGTGTTGAAGGGATCGCGATCCTCCCAGAAGTGTCCGAGGGAGGGCGCCGTGTCGCGCCACAGCAGGGAAGAGCTGCCCAGCAGGCCGAAGGGCTCGCCCGGGGTCAGGCGCTCGGCGCGGATGCCATCGTCCGTCAACTCGGGCCGCGCAGCGGGGCCGGCGACGCCGTAGAGCTGGAGCCAGGTCACCACCGGCCGCGGCCATTGGAGGTTGAAGCCGTCCTCGGCGACGACAGTGACGAGCTGCGGCGGCCGGCCCGGCTGACCCGCGGGCGGCACGGGGATCGGCGCGCCGTCGGGAAGCAGCACGATCTCCGCGTGATAGCGGGGGAAGGCCGTGCCGAGCCCGGCGTAGATGCCGTTGTGATTGGCGGGGCCGGGCGCGTAGACGGCGAGGAGGTCCGCTTTGGCGGGATCGCCCGCGGAGGAGGGCGCCGCCGCCGGATGGGTGAATTTGCCCCGGCGGTCCGCGCCCGCGCAGGGAGCCGGGCGCTCGATGCCGGAGGCGCCGTAGACGTTCTCCTCCCAGCCGGGGCACGGGGCGGGGAAGTCGTCGGGCGTGGTGAACGGTGTGAGCCGCACCTGCCCGGTACGCTCGAAGGGGGCCTTGCCGTCGCCGCCGTCGGAGAACGTGGCGTCCAGGCTGCCGAAGTCCGGCCCCGGAGGATCGAGCGGGTAGCGGACGAGGTCGCCGAAGCCGTTATTGTTGAGGTTGTAGTAGCGGGTGACGACGAGGTCGCCGCCCGGCATCTGGGTCACGAAGTGGTGGACGAGCGAGTCCTCGGAGAACCCGGAGAGGCTCATCCAGTCGCGGCCGTCCGGCCCGATCACCCAGAGCGGGAACTGGCGGGGATCGCGCAGCCCGTGCTCCTCCCAGCTCGAAAAGGCGATGCGGCCGTCGAGCAGCACCTGCGGATGGAGGGCCATGGCGAGGTTGAGATGGCCGATCTGCTCGACGTTGGTGCCGTCGTCGTCCATGGCGAAGAGCTGCAGCGTCCGCTGGCCGCTGCCGAGCTCCTTGGGCGGGACGAAGTTATTGCGATTCGAGGTGAAAACGATCCGTCCGCCGCCCGCCCAGGTGCCGCCGGTGTTGAAGACGCCGATCCGCGGGTGATTGCTGCCATTGCCGCCGGGCGTGAAGCGAGCGCCGTTGCCGGTGTTGGGCGTGAGGAGCTGGCGGGTGAGGCGCACCAGTTGGCCCGTCGTCAGGTTGAGCTTGTAGAGGTCCGCCCCGGCCAGCGACAGGAACGGCCCGTCGCCGCGCTGGTTGTTGACGCGGGTGAGGTCGTGGTACCAGGTGAAGAGCACCCATTTGCCGTCGAAAGAGACGTTGAGATCCGCGACGGACCCGGCCGCGAGCGGCGTATGGGCGGGCGTGTCGATCAGCGAGCGGTAGCGGTCGAGGGGGAAGAGCACCTCGCGGACGCTGTCGCGCCGCAACCGCACGAGCACGGCCCCAGGATCAGGGGTCAACGGCCGCACCGTGTCCGGCCAGGCGCTGTTGGGCGATTCCGGCCCCGCCCCGAAGTATGGCGCCCGCACGTAGAGAAGGTCATAGGGGAGGGGATGGACCGTGTCCGCCCGGGATGGCGCGGCGGCGGCACCCAGGAAGATCGCGAGGGCGAGCCTCCACGCCATCGCAAACGAGCTCCTTCCCTGCCGGCCCTTCAGGCGCATCGATTGTCTCCCTTCGAAAATCGTACGAGGAGTATACGCCTGCCGTTCTCCCTCTTCTCCCGGCGGGCGGGGGGGAGGCTGGGAGAAGAGGGCCGGGGTGATGAGGGTCTTCCGCCGGCTCGATAAAGTAGAATCAAGAACATACTCGCCTCGCCGTCAGGGATTCACGCGGAGAGCCCGCGAAGGATAGACTCCTCCTGCAACGACTCAGAACCCAAGGGAGCCCCCATGTTCGGACTGAGGTTTTTCAAGGTGGAGCCTACCGACTTCGTGCTGCAGTTCAAGAGCGGCAAGGCGGTGCGGGAGGGGGCGGGCCTTTCGTTCTTCTACTTCGCGCCGACGACGTCCCTGGTTCTGGTTCCGGTGGGCAGCGTCGACGTTCCCTTCATCTTCGAGGAGGTGACCGCGGACTTCCAGCAGGTCACCGTGCAGGGTCAGATCACCTACCGGGTGGCCGACCCGAAGAAACTCTCCCGGCTGATGAACTTCACGCTCGCCGCGGATGGTAAGGGGTACTCCTCCGAGGATCCCAAGAAGCTTCCCGAAAGGCTGATCAACCATACCCATGTGTTGACGCGGGCGTCTCTCAAGTCGCTGTCGCTGCGCGAGGCCCTTGGGCAGTCGGGCAATCTCGTGGCCTCCTTGCGCGAGGGCCTGCAACAGGCGGAGGTCATCAGGTCTCTCGGCATCGAGGTCCTGGGACTGTCCATCCTGGCGATCAAGCCCACGCCGGAGACCGCACGGGCTTTGGAGGCCGAGGCGCGGGAGCAGATCCTGCGCGAGGCCGACGACGCCGTCTACGTGCGCCGGAACGCCGCGGTCGATCAGGAGCGCGGGATCAAGGAAAACGAGCTCAACACGGAGATCGCTGTCGAGAACAAGAAGCGCCAGATCCGCGAGACGCAGATGGAGGCCGAGAAGTCCATCCAGCAGAAACAGCGCGAGCTCGGAGAAGCGGAAATGGCGGCCAAGATCGCGCTCGAAGAGAAGAACAAGGAGCTCGTGGCCCTCTCCACGGCCAATGCGCGCGAAGAGGCGGATACCAAGGCGTATGCCATGGAAGCCCTTATGAAGGCCGTATCGCAGACCAATCCCAAGATTCTCCAGGCGCTCACCAGCGCCGGCATGGAGCCCGGCCAGATGATCGCCCTGGCCTTCCAGGATCTCGCGGAGAATGCAGGGAAGATCGGCCAGCTCAACATGTCCCCGGACCTGCTGCGGGAATTGCTTTCGCGGGACAAGTAAGGGCGATGGACCGCCTGACCGAAAACAAGATCATCCTGATCGTCCGCCATACCCGTCTGGACGAGCTCATCGCCCGTTTCAACACGGAGGCCCAGGCGCGGTTCTATATTCAGCACTTGGGAGCGGACTTCGACGATTACCAGAGGGAAGACCGGACGTACAAGCGCTCGGTGCAGGAGACCGAGGGCATCCTCTCGCGGCTCGGGCGCGTTCATGTCGTGGACCGGGCCTTCATTCCCAACTTCATCTTCGGCGAAACGGATCTCGTCGTCGTCCTCGGCCAGGACGGCCTGGTCGCCAACGTGCTCAAGTATCTCGACAATCAGTGGGTGATCGGCGTCAATCCCGATCCGGCGCGATGGGAGGGGGTCCTGCTGCCGTTCACGCCGCAGCAGCTCGAGGCGGTGGTGCCGGACGTGTTCCTCAAAATGCGGCGTATCCGCAGGGTCACGATGGCGCAAGCGGATCTGAACACGGGGCAGATCCTCTACGGCGTGAACGACCTTTTCATCGGCCCGCGGAGTCACTCCTCGGCCCGGTACACGATTGAAATCAACGGCCGCCGGGAGGACCAGTCCTCCAGCGGCATCATCGTCTCGACGGGGCTGGGATCGACGGGCTGGCTGCGCAGCGTGCTGGCCGGCGCGACGGGCATCGCGGCCGCGCTCACGGGCCGGAGCTTCCCGGACAGCTCGGAGCAGGAGTTCGATTGGGGCCTGGACCACCTGGTCTTTTCGGTGCGCGAGCCCTGGCCGAGCAAGACCTCCTCGGCGGGCATCACGTTCGGAAGGATCACTCCGAAGACTCCGCTGCGCATCGAATCGCACATGCCGGAAAACGGCGTCATCTTCAGCGATGGTATCGAAGCCGATTTCCTGCAATTCACCTCCGGCACCCTGGCGACGATCTCCATCGCGCCGAAGCAGGGGCATCTCGTCGTCTGAGGAGGAATCCTCGGCAGTTGTATCAGTTGCTCTTGCTGACGTCCCGCCGTCGAGCTTTTACTTCAGATCGGCCGTTTTGCCCGCTCCTGAGACGCCCCACGGGGTTCCCCGCGGGGCGTCTCTACATTTTTTAGGCGCTCCGCCGGAGTGGGCTCGGAAATTGCAGGGTTATCGGGTAGAGGAGATTCTCATGATTCGCAAGATTTTCACCTGCCGTCCGATTCATTCGTCCGCCTTGGCGGCCCTCTCGATCGTTTCGATGGTTGCGCTGGTCGCGGTGGGCTGCGGTTCGTCCCGGGGCTATGACAAGCCCGCGGCGGCGACCACCTCCGTGGGCTCGCAGATCAACCAGAACGCCCAGGGGCTCACCGTCGACTCCCTGGTGGAGTATGGCTACTCGTTTCCCCACCGGTACAACTCCCAGGGGAGCGGCCAACTGGCGGTGGGAGCCCGCAACATCGAGTGGCGCAGCGAGCACCGCAAGCGCGACTTCAGCATCCAGGGGGACGTGCTCAAGACGGCCACCCTGCAGTGCGCGTCCCGTCCAGGGCAGAACGTCTGCCTTGAGCTCCGGCTCGTGACGGTCACGGGCCTCGACTACGCCTTCCGCGACACCAACTGGGCCGCCGGGCACAATGAAAAGATTACCGAAGTCTACAATTACCTCAAGTCAAACTTCCCCCAGGTGACCTTCAGCGAGAAGTCGGTCTCGGAGATCGACTAGGCCGGATTCCCCAGGGAGCGCCCCTGGGAGGCGACCTTACAGCGCGGCCTTTATCCATTCGAAGAATTGGGGACTGGCGGAGATCGTGTTGTGGCTTGTGCCGGGGAGGATCCGCAACGTGGCCACGCCCTTCGCGAAATGGGTGTAAAGCCGCTCGGTGCTGGAGCGGGGGATGGTTTCGTCGTTCTCTGCCGCGATCAACAGGGTCGGCACGGCAATGCGGGGCGCATAGCGCCACGATTCGAACTTGTCCCGCAAGATCCAACTCACCGGCATGTGTGGGAAATGACTCGCGGCAATTTCCTGGAAGCTGTTGTAAGGCGTGATCAGGATCAGGCGCGTCACCGGCCGCTGGACGGCAAGACGGACGGCGACGCCCGAGCCCAGGCTGCGGCCCATCACCGCCGTCTGAGGGTGCTCGGCGTGTACTAGGTCGAACAAGGCGATCGCGTCGCGCTGAATCGACTCCTCGGAGGGCGTCCCGGAGCTGCCGCCATAGCTCCGATAGTGGAGTAGATAGAGGGCGTGATCCGGAAAAGCACGCGAGAACTCGGGCAGGCTCCAGGAGACGTCCTCGGCGTTCCCCCCGAAATAGACCAAGGCCTTCGGGCCATTGTGAGGCCGCACCGTCACCAGCACGTCCGCATCGGCGACCGGCAGCTTGCGGACTGTCTTGGCGGTGCCGGTGGACCGGGGCTGCGGATAGTAGATGAGGGACCGCTGGAACGCGTACAGCACGACGCAAGCCCCCAGATACAGGACCGCAACCGCCGCGAGGAGTAAGAGCAAGATTCGCAAGATCCGAGAGCCCAGGCCCTTTCCGGGTCGATTATATCTGGGTTTTGTTCGCGGCCGGTCTGGTATCGCAGGCTGCGCAGGGGCAGAGCGCGGGCGACGCGAACCTCGCCGCGGCTCTCGCCCGGCGCATCGATAAGACGACCTTTCGGGTGCCATCGTAGCAGCATCGACCGGGACCGGGGCGGAAGGGGTTTCCCAGGAGCAATTACTTCTGCTTGACCTCCAACGCGAAGCCTTCGAAAGACGTCACGCACATGTCGTTGTCGCCGACCAGACTCTTGTTCACTTCCCAGACGAAGCCGAGGTTCAGTTTGTGTGCCGCCAGGCTCTTCTTCACCAGCGCGGTCACGTCGAAGCGATGCGTCGTGTTCGGGAGCGTTGCGGTCGCCACCAACTCTTCGTGGTGGTAGGAGAAATAGGCGCTCAGCTCTCCGAACTGATTCGGCTCCAACCTTTGGTAGTCTGCGAGGGCGTAGTGGTAGGCGTGAATGGACTGGATGCAATTGGCATTGAACGTCGGCTTTTGATTGCTGAGGTGGGGGCCGTCCGTGCCCAGGTACGCCGTGCTGCCGTTGGACGTGAACCTGAGCTCGACCGATTTGAAGTCGGCCGGAATCGCGTCGAGTGGGAAATCGATGCTGCCCTGGTTCCAGATCACTATTCGCTTGCCACAGAGGCTTAGCTCCCGGTGGATCCAAAAAATACCCATCCTATCGCTCAGCGGACCCCTAGTGCGGACCTCGAAGCGCTTTTCAGGAAAGGGACAGCCGGAATTCTGGTTCTTGTGAACGTGCACGCCGAGGGTCTGGATTCCAGATGAGGGTCCGATCACCAGCAAAGGCTTGACCGGCACCGGCGCCGGTCCCTTCGGTGTCAGGCAGACCGGATTGCTTGACAGCGACTCGGTGTCGCCTTTGTACGCCCTGACCGTGAAGCAAAAGTCGCTGAGATTGATCCCGCTCTTGATAGGCTGGACCGTGAAAAGCCGGATATTCGGGTTGGCCTCCGTCTTGATGATGAACGGTGTTCCCTTGACTGCATCGTAGAGGCGGAAGCCATCGATGCCGCCGCCGGTGTGCTGCCAGAGGAGCACCTGCGCATTGCTCTTTATTATGGCGTCGCAAAACAGTGCCAGGCCAACAGAGCCCGCGGCACACTCGGCGGCAGTCTTGGCCAGGCGCAGGTTACCCGGCGTCTGGATGGCCGAAGAGATTGGGTACGGCGGCTTTGCCGGCGCATCCACGCAACCCATGGGACTGGGCGCCGACTCGTCGTCGCCCTTGAAGGCGGTCACGACATAGCACCCACCGGTTGCTTTTGAAAACGACGTATCGCGGGCGGCAGGGTTGTTGATACTCCTGACAAAGCCTCCCGCAATGGGATAGACCCTGAAGCCTTCGATGTCGTTCACGAACGGGCAGGGTTTGGGCACCGATCCCGCTCCTTGGGGAAAGCAGCCGCGGGCGGACCACGACCAACTGACTTTATGAACAACCGAATCTATGAAGTCCGACACTACCGTTGCCTCCGAGGGCGCCGGGATCACGAACCCGACCTCGGGATCGGGAGGCTGAGGCGGGCCGGGCCGGACGACGATGGGCGCGGGACGACCGCCAGCCGCCCGCGCGCCCGACGTGCAACATTCACTGGCGGTCGGCGGCGGCACGCTGGACTTGAGGAAGCACATCGCCCGTCGACCCCTCACACCAGGTTTGACATAGGTGTATGCCTTGCAGGCGGCATCGTTGGCGCAGGCCTGCTGGCAGAGCGCCGGCTGGGGACCTGCCAGCACGAAGCTCTTATAGTCGCCGCCCATGCGGTCAGTGCCTGCTTCGAGCGAAACCGTCTGGCCAAACGCGGCAATTGGCAGCAGGACGAACAACAGTAACGACCAGGACAGACCGAACTGGAATTTCATGCGGTGCACTGAATTGAGCTTTCTGAACATTGCTTGTCTCCTTAGGGAAGGTAGTGAAGCTGCGGTAAGCGTAGATAACCCTATTCCTGGTTACCTCAGTGTCAATGCTAATTTGGCAGGGATGGTTCTAATCAAGCTTCGTGATCAGCCCCCAGGGCTGCCTGCTCAACGAGCCGAGGAAAGATTCCTTGAGTCCAGAGCCTCAGCCCGAGGGCGTCGTGGCGGTCCGTATAGCCGAGTGGGGTGGTTCTTTCCTGGAGAAGAAGCATGAGGTCCGGGCGAAGCCCCTGGAAGCTGTCGGCCAGCTTCCCAATATCGTGGATGGCCAGGAGGAACGTGATCCATTCGAGCAGCGCCTCCTCTTCCATTGCGCACGTCCGGGCGAGGCAGCGGCGGAGACCGGCGTTCATCTCCAGGAGACGGCGGCCTGCAGCCGCCACGTCCAGTCCATGAAATGCGACCGGGTGGTAGAGGAGGCTGGAATGATCCTTCGTTTTCGCCCAGAAATGGAGAAAGGGTCGCATCAGGGAGAGTCTAGAAGCTTTTGGGACCCGTGGCGGGTACGCTTCGGTTGGCCGAGCGCTATGATCTCGCCTTGAGGACTGTTGTGACCCACTACCACATCAACATTTTCTACAGCGACGAGGATGACGGGTACATCGCCGATATCCCGGACCTCGAGGCGTGCTCCGCCTTCGGAGCGACTCCGGCTGAAGCTTTGGCAGAGCTGGAACAAGCTAGAGAAGCCTGGCTGGAAGTAGCCCGGGAGACCGGTAAGACCATCCCTGCGCCACGCTACCGCCCTATCATCTACCAAGTGGCCGGGTGACAGCGTTCTTCTACCTCCTACACCCACCGCAACTCACCGGTGACAAAGCGCCCCAGCCCCCGCGCTTGGCTGCGTCCGCTGGGTGCGGGAAAGGCGGGAAGGGGGCTTGACATCGAGCCGCCTTTGCGGCATACTCAACGACGGATTGGGGAATCCCGGTCGGCAGAAAGTCCCAGCAAGCCTGGGGCTTTTTGCTTTTCAGGGGAAAACCTTGAGGCCCAGGCCCTCGATCTTCCCGCAGTTGCTGAAGAATTTCCGGTTGATGATCTCGAACGCCCGGTTCGCCTCATCCGACCTCATCGTCTTGCGTCCTATCGGCCGGGCGAACAGATCCGCGAGTTGAAGCCCGCAGCAGTTCGTCCTCTTGTCCGCGAAGGTAATCTGGAAGGGCAAGACCTCGCCTCGGTAGTTGGCTCCGGCGCAGACCCTCGCGAACTCCGCACTCAGCTCCGCGTCTTCTTTCTTGCCGCGACACTCGAACACCAGATGAGTCACACGGCCGGCTTGGCCCTTTCTCCGGAGAAAGCTGGCGACTCGTTCGAGGCCAAACGCCAATGCGATGTGGTAGGGATTCTGCGGGGCGCTGTAGCGCTCTCGAAGTCGGAGCTTGTGGATGACCGAGGCGACCAGGGTTACTGGCATGGATTCGATAAGCCTGTTCAGATCCTGCATGAACCGCTCCCGCGTTGCCAAGTCGACCAGGAGCTTGAAGGGACCGGTGGCCTTCCGGATCTCGTGCTCATGGAGGACGACCATGTCGTGGCCGAAATACCTGAACTTCAGCTCCTGAAGCGCGGGAGAGGCGGCGGCGCGATAGCTCTCCTTGTGGAAGATACAAAAGGCCAAGACGAAGACGGGATATTGAGGGTCGATCGAGGTCAGGCCATGATCCCCACTCTCGTCGACGTAAACGATGTAGTCGGAGTGGTCTGTCATGCGACCCCGACATCCGGAGCCGCCGTCAGTCCCAACAGATCGCGGTGAGCGTCATGTGCGTGATCCACTTCGGAACACTATCAGAAGAAGCGAAACTCGCGGTGACGGCAGTCTCTTCCACCAAACGTCACACCCACCGCAGCTCTTCGAGCGCCCGGGCCAGCTCGGGGCGCATGACCCAGAGGATCTCGCGATCCAATCCGTTTTTTGGAGTCACGAACTTCGCCAGGACCAGAACGTGATATTCGAGCCGGAGCCCCAGGATGTCGCAGATCTTCCGCGCCAGGGTGCCGTACTGGAGGTTCACGGCTCCGAAGCTCCCGTAGCCAACTTTTTCCGCAAGCTTTCTGGCCGTAAGCCTCCGCCTGGGAGCCCGATAGTGGGCCTCCAGCATGAGGCGATGCTTGAGCGGCATCTCGTCCTCCAGCAGCGAAAGAGCCGCTTTGTACTCCTTGGACGTTGCGAGGGAATCAGAAGCCATAGAGATCTCCGGGACCCAGCCTACCGCAAGAAGCTCGTGCGCAGCCCGTCGCCCGCACCTCAGCGCCGGATCGTGCCAGAATCAGGCATGGCCAGATCCAGCGACCCCATCCCCTTCTATCTTTTTCCTTACCATGAGGCCCGCCAGAACGGGGCGAAGGGGATTCATGCGCTCCTCTGGACCAGCAAGGAGGGACAAACGATTCGCTTCGACGTCATCGCGCGAAGCTGCCCGCTGGCGGGGAAGCGGGTTCTCGACGTCGGGTGCGGCCGGGCGGATCTGCTGGGATACCTTCTGGAGCGCGGGATCGAGCCGGCCCACTACACGGGGATGGAGATGATTCCCGAGACGATCCGCTCGGCCCGCCGCCGGAAGCTCGCGCGATGCACGATCGTCGCGGCGGATTTCGTGCGCGAGCCGGAGAAGCTCAGGGTGGGCGCCGACGCGGTGGTCTTCTCGGGCTCGCTGAACACGCTGACGCGGCCGCAGTTCTACCGCGCTCTGCGGGCGGCGTGGGATGCCACGGGGGAGTGGCTGGTGTTCAATTTCCTCAGCTCGAAGTACTGGTGCGGCGAAGAGTGGCTGAGCTGGCACCGCCGCCAGACCGTCCTCGACTTCTGCCGCTCGCTCGGAGGCGAGCCGAGCTTCGAGGAGGGCTACCTGATCGGCGACTGCACGGTGGCGGTGAGGAAGCCCGGCGCCGGGGGCTAGAGAGGCGGCGCCGGGGGCACAGAAATCCAGCCGCTACTGAATGCCGGGCGGGAACATGCCGTTCTTCGCGACCGGAACACAGAGCTGGAGGCTGTTGTTGACGAAGTCGGTTTCCGGAGGCAGCCCGGCCAGGAGCGGATTGAGGTGGCGTAGCGTCAGGTTTCGGCCCAAAGGCGCGCCGGTTGCCGGATAGCAAAGGACGTCGCTGAACCGGACGTAGGGTCTGACGGCCATTGGAATCACCGCCTGGTTCTTGGTCACTGGAACGCAGAGCTGCTGCGGCGCCGGCCCGATGGTCGAGAACTCTGACGGCAGAGTGGAGAACAAGGGGTTCAGGTGGCTCAGCGAAAGCGTCGCGGACTGGTTCACCGTGGTGGTGACCCGGTAGCACTTGACGTCCATGTACTGGATGAGTGCCAGGACGTTGGGAGGAGGGTTGGCGGTGGTTTTGGCCACCGGCACGCAGAGTTGTTGCGGCTCCTGCACGGTGACTCCGACGTTGGCACCGAGGAGCCCCGAAATCACGGGGTTGAGCTGCGTAAGGGCCAAGGGCAGGTTGAGGGCCGGCCCCGTGATGCCGTAGCACTCCCAGTCGAGAGCCTGGATGAAGGGCAGGGTGTCCGCGGGGGGTGCGATGCCGTTCTTCATCACCGGCGTGCAGAATTTCTGGGGGCTCGTCAGCGTGACCATTTCGAAGGGCAGCCCCATCTGCACGAGGACGGGATTGAGGTGGTCCAGCCGCAGGGGCGCCACGTTGGGGGTGGGGCCGGCGATCGAGTAACACCGCTCGTCGAGGTTGTCGACGAACCTTCGAGGCGAGGCGGGAAGCTGGGCGAGGACCGCCGCCGGCACGGCGAGCAAGGTCAGGAGGAAAAGAAACGCAACGACAGCTTTGCTGGCGAGTTTGCTCATCTCACGCTCCTTTCAGAGAGTACGTATTTCTCTCCTACAACAAATACGGTGTCTGGCGCGGGTGGGACGGGACAAGGGTGCGGCGAGGGGTGAGCCTCCGGCAGCGGCCCGATGCGGCTATGATCTTCGCCGCTGAGCCGGTCCCGGCCGTTGCCGTACGGAGGAAGAGTCCATGCCCCTGCGCCGTCTGTTTGCCGTCGTCGTCTTGCTGGCCAGCTCCAGCGCTTTCCTGGAGAGCGCGCGGGCACAGGTCGATCCGTCGCTGTTTCAGGATCTGCGCTGGCGGCTGATCGGGCCGTTCCGGGGTGGCCGGGTGCTGACGGTCTCGGGCGTGCCCGGGGAGCCGGAGCACTTCTACTTCGGCAGCGTCAACGGCGGGGTCTGGGAGACCCGGGACGCCGGCCGCACCTGGCTACCCATTTTCGACGGCCAGCCCATCGGCTCGATCGGCGCGCTGGCCGTGGCGCCTTCGGACCCGCGGGTGATCTACGTGGGCACGGGCGAGGCGGACATGCGCTCCGACATCGCCCAGGGCGACGGCATGTACAAATCCGTCGACGGTGGCAGGACTTGGAACCGCTCGGGTCTCACGGATTCCCAGCAGATCGGGCGCGTGCTGATCGATCCCCGCAATCCGAACGTCGTCTTCGTCGCGGCGCTGGGACATCCCTATGGCCCCAACGCCGAGCGCGGGGTCTATCGCTCGCGGGACGGCGGGAAGAGCTGGCAGAAGGTGCTGGGCAAAGACGACAGCACCGGGGCGATCGATCTCGCCTTCGAGCCCGGGAGGCCGGAGGTGATCTACGCCGCCCTCTGGCAGGTGCGGCGAACACCCTGGCACATCTATCCGCCGGCCAGCGGTCCCGGCAGCGGCCTCTACAAGTCGACCGACGGCGGCGATCACTGGACGCAGATCGGCCTGGGAAACCACGGCCTGCCCGCGAACCCGGGGCGCATCGGCGTGGCCGTGGCTCCCAGCCAGCCGCAGCGGGTCTACGCCATGGTGGACGCGGCCGCGGGCGGCCTCTACCGCTCGGACGACGGTGGCGCCACCTGGAACCCGGCGAGCGCCGATCCCCGCATCTGGGGGCGCGGCTGGTACTTCGGGGGCATCACGGTGGAGCCCCGCAATCCGGACGTCGTCTACGCCTGCAACACGGCGCTCTATCGCTCGGAGGATGGCGGCAAGACGTTCGTTCCGGTCAAGGGCGCGCCGGGAGGCGACGACTACCACGTGCTGTGGATCGATCCACAGACGCCGAGCCGGCGCATGCTGGGGGTGGATCAGGGGGCCGTGATCTCGGTCGACGGCGGCGAAACCTGGAGCTCCTGGTACAACCAGCCGACGGGGCAGTTCTACCACGTGGTCACCGACAATCGCTTTCCCTATTGGGTCTACGGCTCGCAGCAGGATTCCGGCGCGGCCGGCGTGCCCAGCCGGACCAACACCTACGACGGCATCAATCTCACCGAGTTCCGGGAGACGACGGCCGGCGGCGAGAGCGACAACGTGGCGCCCGATCCCAAAGACCCGGACATCCTTTTCGGCGGCCGGGTGGAGAAGCTCGACCTTCGCACCGGGCAGACGCGAGCGGTCGATCCCACGCTGGCCTACCCCAACCGGTACCGCGAAGCCTGGACCTTGCCGCTGCTCTTTTCGCCGCGCGATCCGCGGGTGCTCTATTTCGCCCGCCAGCGATTGTTCCGCACCGACGACGGCGGCGAGCACTGGACGGTGATCAGTCCCGACCTGACGCGCGAGGACCCGGGCGTTCCCGCCAATCTCGACGCGGTGACGGCGGCGAACAATCTGCAGACCGGGCCCCGGCGCGGCGTGATCTATTCCATCGCGCCGTCACGCTTGGCCGATCACGATCTCTGGGTGGGCACGGACGACGGCCTCATCTGGCGTACCAGGGACGAGGGTGCGAACTGGACCAACGTCACGCCGGCGGCGATTGCTCCCTGGTCCAAGATTGGAATTATCGACGCCTCGCATTTCGACGCCGAGACCGCCTACGCGGCCGTCGACCGGCATCGCCTCGATGATTTCAACCCGTATCTCTACCGTACCCATGACGGCGGCCAGCATTGGGTGCTGATCGCGAACGGCATTCCGGCGGGCACTTTCGTCAACGCCGTGCGCGAGGACTCGGTGCGCAAGGGGTTGCTTTATGCCGGCACGGAGAAGGGCGTTTACGTTTCCTTCGACGATGGCGATCACTGGCAGCCGTTGCAGTCGAATCTGCCGGTGACCTCGGTGCGCGATCTGGAGGTGCATGGCGAGGACCTGGTGATCGCCACCCACGGCCGCGCCTTCTGGGTATTGGACGACGTGACGCCCCTGAGGCAGGTCGATTCCAAAGTGGCGGGCATGGCCGCCTGGTTGTTCGCGCCGGCTCCCGCCGTGCGGATGCGGCCGGCGGGTTTCACCGGCACGCCCATGCCCAAGGACGAGGCCGCGGCGGCCAACCGCCCGGCCGGGGCCGCGATCGACTACGTGCTGAAAGCGGCGGGCAGGCAGGTGGTGCTGGAGGTGCGCGATGAGCGCGGCGATCTGGTGCGGCGCTACGGCAGCGGGGACGCCGCGCCGAAGCCGGACCTCGCCAAGATCGCCATCGCTCCGGAGTGGGTGCAGGCTCCGGCGTCGCTTTCCACCGCGCCCGGCCATCACCGTTTCGTGTGGCCTCTGCGTTATTCAAAGCTGGCCGCGCCCGGGGACGACGGTGTGTGGGCGCCTCCCGGCCGCTATACCGTGGTGCTGGAGGTGGATGGTGCTCGCCTCACCCAGCCGCTCACGGTGGCGCCGGACCCGCGCGTGTCGCTGCCGGCGGCGGGCTATGCCGCGCAGTTCGCGCTGGCGCGCCGCGTCGAGGCGGAGAAGCAGCGACTGGAGGTGGCGTCCCACGAGGTCGCGGCGCTGGCGAAGGCGCTCGCCGACCGGCGCAAGGCCGCCAACTTCAAAGGGATTCCGGCCTTCGAGGCCCTGGAGGCGCGCCTCCGGGAGCTCGACGGCTCGCCTCCTCCCGGCCAGTGGTGGGTGCCGCCGAGATCGCTCACCAGCCTGCGGGCCGTGAGCGGCGCGCTGGATGGGGTCGCCGCGGCGGTCGACGGCGCCGACAACGTGCCGTCGCCCGACGCCGTGAGCGGCTTCGAGCAGGCCCGCAAGTCGCTCGCCGTCGCCCTGGCCACCTGGGAGTCTTTGAAGACGAAGGATCTGGCGGCGCTCAACGCCGCGCTGAAAAAGGCCGGGCAGCCGGGGATCGAGATCAAGGACTGATATCATCCTGGATTCCATGCTACGTCTGCGGTACGTCGTCAACGATGAGGATCGGACTCACTCGCTGACCAGCGGCAGGGTCCGCCTGGGGCGGGGGAGCGACAACGACCTGGTCCTCGCGGACGTTTCCGTCTCGCGCTATCACGCCGAGATCCTGCGCGAGGGGGAAGGCTGGTCGGTCCACGACCTCAAGAGCACCAACGGCGTGGACGTCAACGGCGTGCCGGTAGAGAAGGCTCCGCTGCGGCCGGGGGACCTGCTGTGCATCGGTTCTTTCGAAATCCGGGTCGAGGCGGAGGAGGTCCAGAGCGTTCGGCCGAAGCCGGCCACGGACGATGGCGAGGGCGGCCTGGGTAACGCGACGATCATCCGGCCGCTCGCCGCGTTCGCCGCGGACTACGGGCTCAGTCAGTCGGTGGCGATCCCGGCGGCGGGCCCGGGGAAGGAGGAGCAGGCCTACGTCCACCGGATGTTCGGTTTCCTCACCCGGCTGGCACGGGTGCTCACCGTCGCCGACTCGGTCGACCAGGTCCTCCTGCGGGTGATGGAGTTGGCGTTCGAGGCCTTTCCCGTGGACCGCGGCTTCATCCTGCTCTCGGACGACAAGGGCGAGCTCGTCTGCGAGCTGGCCCGGGTCAAGGACCGGGTGGAGCTGCGCCCCTCGGGTGAGGTGCCCGTCTCGCGCACCATGCTGCGGACGGTGATGCGGGAGCGGGTGGCGCTCGTCACCTTGGACGCCCAGGCCGATCAGCGGCTGTCGGGAGGCGAATCCATCCGGCTGCATCAGATCCGCTCCGCGATGTGCGCTCCCCTGTGGTCGAACGACCAGATCATGGGCGTCATCCAGGTGGACTCGCCGTTTCAGGTGGGCGCCTACGGCGAGCGGGACCTCGACGTCCTGACGACGCTCGCCAACTACGTGGCCGTGGCGGTGGAGCGCATCCGCTACGCGAGGAAAGCCGAGTTCGAGAAGCTGGCGCGCACGCGCCTCGAGCGCTACCACTCGCCGGCGGTCATCGAGGAGGTTTTGAGGCGCGGCGACGAGGGAATGCAACGCCTGCGCAACGCCCACGCCACGGTGCTCTTCGCCGACCTGGTGGGCTTCACCGCCTTCGCCGAGAACGCGCCGCCCGAGATCGTGGCCGAGTCGCTCGATACCTTCCTGGACCTCGCCGTCGAGGCCATTTTTCGCGCCGGCGGCACTCTCGACAAGTTCATCGGCGACTGCGTGATGGCCTTCTTCGGCGCCCCGGTGGCCCAGCCGGACCATGCCCTGCGGGCCGTCCGCGCGGCGCTCGAAATTCAGGAGGGGCTCGACGTCTGGAGCGCCACCCGGGAGGCCGAGGGGCTGCCGGGATTCAAGGCCCGCGTCGCCGTCAACAGCGGGCCGGTGGTGGTGGGAGACATCGGCAGCGCCCGGCGCGTCGACTACACCGTGCTGGGCAACACCGTGAACGTGGCGGCCCGTCTCGAGGCCCTCGTCGCCCAGCCAGGCGACGTGGTGCTGGGCCCCGAGACGACGCGGTTGCTGAATGGCGCCTTGCTGACGGAGCCGCTCGGCGAGCTCCAACTCAAAGGCTTACAGCAGAAGATCTTCGCCCACCGCGTGGTGCGGCGGCTCTAGGGACCCTGGAAAACCGCCGTTACCGGGCGGGGATCGACAGCACCTGCCCGGGCTTCAGATGGCGGGCGCGGGCGCCGTTGGCGTGCTTGAGGCGCGACATGCTGACGCCACTGCGCCGGGAGATCTTCCACAGGCTGTCGCCGCGGCTGACTCGGACCTGCTTGCCCTTGCGGGCGTGCCTGCCGAGGTGGCCGTGGCCGGTGCGCTTGGCGGCGAGCGCCGTGTGCCCCCGGTGACCCCGTTTGGCGACGGCATGCCGGGCTCGGGACCGCGCGTGCCGGACCGGCGGATCGTCGGGCACGTCGGCCGAGGCGACCTCGACGCGCGGCAGCTCGCCGGCGTTGATGGAGCGCAGGTAGGGCGCGGGGAAGAGCGCCACGTGATAGTGCGGTGGATACTGCTCCTTGGTGGCTTCCAGCACGTTGCGGCCTTCGAGGTCCAGCAGCGTGGCTTCGAGCCAGGAGCGGCAGGAGGTGCTGGAGCTGCGGCGCAGGTCCGCCGCCATGCCCGTGGGATGAACGGAGAGGACCGAGGCGTTGCGGGGCTGGCGCGTGATGGGCCGGGTGAGGCTGGTCACCACCAGCCTTTCGCCGCAGGCGCTGCGGTACTGGTCGGCCAGCCGCTCGATGAACAGCTTGACCTCCGGCCGGGCGTAGGGAAAAGAGACTTCGTCGGACTCGATGTCGTAGTCCGAGTTGCCGCGCAGACGCACCAACACGCCGCGCTTGGCGTAGTCGCGGACGTCGGCGGTGGTGCGCAGGTAGGAGAAGCCGTGAGCCTGGGCCTGCTCGTCCTGGCGCAGCAGGGACTCGCGCGAGCCGAGGAGACTCTGAGCGTCGGTAAAGGTGGCGGGAAGAGTGAGCAGACAGAGGGCCGCGATGCGGCGTTGGATGCGGGTTCGGGATGTGCGAGAGCTGTGCATGGGCGTCTCTAGAAACTCCATACTTCCGATGTTGTGCCCTATGCGCCAAAGGCGCGATTTCATGGTATACGCCGTCCCGGCCACGTGAGGGTACCACAAAAAGACTGATTTTCAAGGGACTTACATGCCTTCCATGCCTTCGGCCCCGGTGACGGCGAAGGCGAAGAAGTAGGGGGCGTTGACTCTCCGCTATATCCTTATAAGATCTCCCGGCCCTTTGGATGGGCTCTCAAGCCGAGAGCCCGGCGCGGGTTTGAGTTGAGCGGGGCGGAGATCGACTGTGAAGAGGTGCTGGTGGCGTCTGTTGATCCTGGTGGGGCTCGCCACCGGTGCCGTAGCCTGCGCCAACCCCGCCGGCCCGAAGGAGGCGGTCCTCGTGCGGCTGACCGGCGCCGGCCGCGAGGCCGCCCAGATCCTCGATCCCCGGACCGACTTCGACCTCGAACCCGTCTGGCAGGACAGTCTCGAAGGTCCCGCGAACCTCTCGGCGTGGTCCTTCAATGTTCCCGCCCCCATCGCGGCGACCGCCTCACCCGGCGGCGGGCTCGACCTGGGGCCGCTCGCCGGCAGCCAGTATCTGGTGTGGACGGGCCGCCTGCAGGCCGGCGGCATCGATCTCCTGCGCTTTCGTTTTCGCGAGCCTCTGGCGGGGCAGGTCGAGCTGTACTGGAACGCCGCGGGAGAGGATTTCGCGCCGCAGCGGTACGTGCTCGAATCTCCCGATCCGCTCGATCCCCACCGGGTTTCCTTCGACCTCAGCGGCAACGGCGCCTGGCGGGGAACGGTGGTCCGCATCGGTCTCCGTCTGCTGAACCAGCCCGTGGCCGGCCGGGCGCTGCTGGCCGCCGAAGGACTCCGGTACTCGGCCCCGCGGACGCTGGGGAACGGCGAGATCCGGAGGGTCGAGCTCGAAGGGCGTAGCGAGGCGGCCTGGCTCGCCAGACCGGCGAGCACCCTGCACCGCCAGCTCCGCGTGCCGCGGGGGGCGCGGCTGCGGTTTCAGGCCGCGCCCTGGCTCCCTTCCAGCGGTGGCGTGGGAATCAAGGTCGTCGCCCGCGGCCGGCAGCTCCGCCGGACCCTGATCGACCGCCAGCTCACGGACCGGATGGACCCTCAACGCCGCGAGTGGACCCCCTTGGAAGCCGACCTCGGCGCCTTCGCGGGCGAGACGATCGATCTGGCGTTCGAGGCCGGGCCGGCGCCGCCCGGCTCGCTGGTGATGTGGGGAAATCCCGAGATCGTCGGGCCGGCCGCCGAGCACCGGCCCAATATCATTCTCATTTCGCTGGACACGGTGCGCGCCGATCACCTGTCGCTCTACGGCTACCGGCGGCCGACGACGCCGCATCTGGAAACCTGGGCCCGGCGCTGGGGGACGGTGTTCGAATCCACGGTGGCTTCGGCGCCCTGGACCCTGCCGTCCCACGTCGCCATGCTGTCGGGGGTTGACGCCGTGCATCACGGCGTCAACCGGCACGGCCCGGTTCCCCCCTCTCTGGAGCTGCTGCCGGAGCGCCTGCGCGACGCCGGTTATGCGACCTATGCCACCACGGCGGGAGTTCTGTTGACGCCGCAGCTCGGATTCGACCGCGGTTTCGACGATTTCTGGGTGCGAGGCAAAATGGACAGTCTGCCGGAATGGAGCGCCGAGCTCGAGATTGGAGTCACCGACGCGGTGCGGTGGCTCAAGGCTCATCGCGACGAGCGCTTCTTCCTCTTCTTCCACACCTTCGAGGCCCATACCCCCTATCAGCCCCGCGAGCCGTACTTCAGCCGGTTTGGGGGGACTGTGAAGGCTTTGAACGGCGGAGAGCCGGTATGGCTGGAGGCCGACGGATTCGAGGACGCCGCCCGCCCGGATTCCAGTCTGTTCCTGCCGTCCGTTTCCGCTGGCGGCAGGACCTTTCCCAAGCGGGTCCTCGGGCCTCAGGACCGCGAGCTGGCCACGGCCTTGTACGACAGCGGCCTCGCCTACATCGACGAGCAACTGAGCCTGCTTCTGGAAGCCCTGGAATCCGAGGGCCTGATGGACGACACGATCGTCGTCGTCACCTCGGATCACGGCGAGTCTTTTTTCGAGCATGGCCTGGTCGGCCACTCCAGCCTCTACGACCAGGATCTCAAGGTGCCGCTGATCATTTCGGCGCCGTTCGCCACAGCCCATGGACGGCGGGTCGGCGCCCAGGTCCGGTCTGTCGACATCGCGCCCACCCTGGCCGAGCTCGCCGGCCTGGCGCCGCTCACCGCCATGGATGGCAGCTCGCTCGTGCCGTTCCTGCGCGGTGAGGCGGCACCGGCGCGGGATGCCTGGTCCTATGCGCTCTCCACGGTGCGCGGCGTGTCGCTACGCACCGCCAGCCAGCGCAAGCTCATCGCTCAGGACACCATCTTCGATCCCTTCCGGGGGACCCTGGAGGTCTATGACCTGCGCCGCGATCCGGGCGAGTTGAAAAACCTTTCCACCGGTGTGGCGGACACGGTCCGGCAAGGCTTGGTTCGCGCGGTTGCGCCGGGGAGCTCGGGCCTCCAGATCCGGATGGCGAACGCCGGGCACGGGGAGCTTTCGGGGCTTCTCTCGGGGGATGCCGTCGACGCCATGGTCACGTCTCCGGACCTGAGCTTCTCCTGCTGTGAAGCCACTCCGGCCGGGATCCGGTTCCACGTGCCGGCCGGCGCGAGCTTCACCCTGGTGCTGCACGATCAATCCGCGGCCGGCACCCTGAAGCTGCGGCTCGAAACCGCGGGTCAATCCTGGGAAGGCTCCCTGCCCCTGGCCACCCTGCCCCACCGCCTGCGCGTCGCCTGGGAGGGGGGGCGCTGGCAGCCCGAAAGCCATAAGACCCGAGAGAAGGGGTGGACCGGCGCCGAGATCCGGAGCCAGGGAGCGCTCAAGCCCGCGCGGACGAACGAGGAGGAGCTCCGCAAGGGCCTGAAGGCCCTTGGATACATCCGCTAGCCGGCCGCATCGAGAGCCGCGATCGCGGCCGCGGCATCCACCGCCGCTCCAGCGTCCCGGAGCGCTCCGGACACGGCTTCGATCGCCCGCCGCAGGTAGTCTGGACGCGTCACGGTGTAACCCATGTGACCGACGCGGAAGGATGTCGCCTTCACCGCCGGGTGGAGGCCGCCGGCCACGACGACGCCGCGGGCAGTGATCTTGGGTAGCAGCGAGGCGTCGACCCCCTCGGGGAAGAGGAGGACGGAAAGGGTGTTGGCCGTCACCGCCTCGTTTTTGGGGACGGTGCGCAGGCCGAGCACCTGCCAGGCGGCGTTCAGGGCCTTCGCCGCCTGGGCGTGGGCGGCGATGCGTGCGGTAATTCCCTTATCCAGGATCTCGCCGAGCCCGGCTTCGAGGGCCATGACCAGCGAGGTGGCGGGAGTGGCGAAGTAGCTCGGCTTGCGCTCTTCGTAGGCGCGGTGGACGGGGAGCCAGGAGTGCCAGTCGAGGTAGAGCGGCGGCGGCGCGGCCTGCCGGGAGGCCCGGGCGGCGAGCGCCCGCTCGCCGGCCACCATCAGCGCCAGCCCCGGGGGCAGGCCCAGGGCCTTCTGCGAGCCGGTGAAGTAGAGGTCCGCTCCCCAGGCCGCCATCTCGAACCGCTCGCCGGCCGTGGCGCAGACGCCGTCGAACACCGCGAGGGCGCCGGCCTCGCGGGCGAGGCGGCAGAGGGGCTCGGGGTCGACCCGCACACCGGTCGAGGTGTCCACATGGGTGGCGAAGAGCGCCTTGAAAGCGCCGCCCCGGAGGGCCTCGCGCACCTCGTCTGGGTCCGGTCCCTCGCCCAGCGGCGGGGCGAGCTCGGTCACCGCGGCTCCCGCCCGGCGCAGGATCTCCGCCATCCGCTCCGAGAAGAAGCCGGTGTTGATCACCAGCACCCGGTCTCCGGGCTCCACCAGGTTGGCCGCCGCCGCCTCCATGGCGAGCGTGCCGCTGCCCGCGAGGAGGAACGGCTGGCTCGCCGCGTCCGCCTGCCAGACTTGGCGCATCCGTTCGAGCGAGCTGCCGAAGGCCTCGATGTGCCGTGGGGCGAGGTGGCCTGGCGGGGGCCCGCCGGCGGCGGCGAGGACGGTGGGGGAGATCTCGACGGGGCCAGGGATCATCAGGAGGGGATTGGGCATGGCGCGGTATCGTAGCAGGAGGTAAGGAAAATCGGCTGTGATAGCCTCTCCCGGACATGTTCTGGCGCGATCGGCGAGTGTTGGTGACGGGCGGCTGCGGCTTCATCGGCTCCCATCTCGTGGAGGCTCTGCTGGGGCAGGGAGCCCGGGTTTCGGTGCTGGGCAAGTACAACTCGCGCTCCGACGCCGGCTTCCTGCGGGGCGTCGATCACCCGGGCCTGACGGTGCGTCTCGGCGATATCGCCGACCCCTGGTTCGTGCAGTCCATGGCGAAGGGGATGGACACGATCTTCCACCTTGCGGCGCTGATCGGCATTCCGTACTCCTACGCGGCGCCGTCCCAGTACGTCGAAACCAACATCAAGGGCACTCTCGCCGTCCTCGAAGCCGCGCGCCGGGAGGGAGCGCGCCGGGTCGTCCACACCTCGACCTCCGAGACCTACGGTACCGCCCAGTACACCCCCATCGACGAGGCCCACCCCCTCGTCGGCCAGTCTCCCTACTCGGCGACCAAGATCGCCGCCGACAAGCTGGCCGAGAGCTACTTCCTTTCCTTCGACCTGCCGGTGGTCACCCTGCGCCCCTTCAACACGTATGGGCCACGCCAGTCGCTGCGCGCCGTCATCCCCTCGCTGATGGCGCAGGCCCTCTACGCGGACGAGATCACCGTCGGGGCGCTCGACCCGGTGCGCGACATGAACTACGCCAGCGACACCGTGGCCGGCTTCCTGGGGGCCGCGTCCGCGGACGGTGTGGAGGGGAACGTCTACAACGTCGGCTCCGGGGTGGGGCTTTCCATCGGCGAAATCCTGGAGCAGGTCCAGAAAGTGGCGGGTACGGCCAAGCCGGTGCGGCAGGAGGAGGAGAGAGTGAGGCCCGCGAAGAGCGAGGTGGGCCGGCTGATCTGCGACTACTCGCGCGCCGCGGCGGCGTTCGGCTACGCGCCGTCGGTAACCCTTGCCGAGGGGCTCGGGAAGGTCCGCGACTTCCTGCGTGAGCACCCGCCCTCCGATACCGGCATCTACCGGGTTTGACGTCCCAGCCATGCGCGCATTGATCCTGGCAGGGGGGAAGGGAAGCCGGCTCCGGCCGTTCACCTTCACCATTCCGAAGCCGCTCGTCCCCATCGGCGAGATGCCGATTCTGGAGATCCTGATCCGCCAGTTGAAGGGCCAGGGATTCGAAAGGATTACGCTGTCCGTCGGGCATCTGGCGAGCCTTATCAAGGCGTTTTGCGGCGACGGCAGCCAGTGGGGGATTCCCATCGATTATGTTTACGAGGACGAGCCCCTGGGCACCATTGGCTGCCTCGCCCTGCTCGACGATCTGGATGGCGCGGACCGCCTGCTGGTGGTCAACGGCGACACGCTGACCGACATGAGCATGGCTGATGCCTATGCGGATCACGACGCCGGCGACGCGATCACCGTCTGCGCCAACCGCCGCTCGGTGGGCATCGATTTCGGGGTGTTGGAGACGGACGGCGGCGGCTACCTCGCGAGCTACACCGAGAAGCCGACCCTCCAGTACAAGGTCAGCATGGGCGTCAACGTCGTCTCGACCTGGGCGATCGGCGAATATATCGAGCGCGGCCAGGCGCTCGACCTGCCGGGTCTGGTCGGCAAGCTCATGGCAGCGGGGCGGCGGGTCCGCGTGCGGGAGGTCGACGCCTACTGGCTGGACCTCGGACGGATGCAGGATCTCGAAGAGGGGGAGAAGGTCTTCCGGACGAACCCCCAGCGCTTCCTTCCCTGATGGCCACTCCCATCCTCGTCACCGGCGCCACGGGCCTCATCGGCCAGGAGCTGATCCGCGAGCTCTCTCCTCGCCAGGCGCTGTGGGAGGTCCACACCGCGAGCCGGTCGGAATCGGGCCTTCCGGGCCATCATCGCTGCGACCTGAGCGTGGCGGACGAAACCTTCGCGTTGATCGAGCAGGTGGAGCCCTCGGCCGTCGTCCACCTGGCGGGGGGCACCAGCCCGGACCGGCACGAGCTGCTTGCCGGCAACGTGCTTTCGACCGTCAACCTGATGAACGCCGCGGCACGGCTGCCGCGGCCGGCCTACTGCATCGTCTTCGGCTCCGCCGCGGAATATGGGGACACGTCGCAGTCGCCGATCGGTGAGGAGGCGCCCCTGAGGCCCGTCTCCGAGTACGGGCGGGCCAAAGTGGCGGGGACCACCCTGGCGGAGAGCCTCAGCCGGGCGCGCGGCATCCCCCTGACGGTCCTGCGGCCGTTCAACGTCGTCTCGCCCCGGCTGCCGGCCTCGACGGCCCTCGGCAACATGCGCCGGCAACTGCTGAGCGCGGAGGGAAGCGAGCGGACGGTCACCTGCGGGCGGCTCGACCTGGTGCGGGACTACGTTCCTGTCTCCTCGGTCGCCGAGGTGGCGCTCCACCTGCTGGCGAAGCCTGTACCGGGCCAGATCCTCAACGTCTGCTCCGGCATCGGGATCTCCCTGGGCTCGATCCTCGATGCCATGGCGCGGCGGCTCGGAGTCAGTCTGCGGATCGTGCAGTCGCCGGAGCTGCTCGCCATCCCCGCGGCGCCGCGGGTGGTGGGGGACCCCTCTCGGCTCTTCCAGGAGGCAGGAATCCGGATCGAGGTGACCGCGGAGAGTCTGGCGCAGATCCTCCTGGGCTAGGCGCCGCTCAGGACGCCGCGGATCGCTTCCTCGTAGCGGTCGAACATCATGCGCGCGTCGAGCTCGGCCTCCGCGAAGGCGCGGGCGGCGGCCTTCATGCGGCGGTGCTCCTCCGGATGATCGGCCAGCCAGCGAACCCGTTCCGCGAAAGCGGCAGGTTCGCCGGGCTCACAGAGAAAGCCCGTCACCCCCTCCTGGACGAGGTCGGGCAGGGCGCCGACCCGGGAGGCGATCACCGGCACGCCGAGGGCGAGGCTCTCGAGGACCGCCACCGGCCGGCCATCGAAGCGGGAGGGCAGGACGAGGACGTCATAGGCCGACATGTAGTCGCCGACCTTTTCGACCTGGCCCAGGAAGCGCAGCGACTTGCCGAGGGCCAGCTTCTCGATGCGCCGCCGGACCGTGTCGGTCAACGGGCCGGCGCCGGTCATCAGGAAGACGAGCCGCGGGTCCCTGCGGCATTTGCGGGCGATCTCGAGGAAAGCCTCCGGGTCCTTCTCCTCCGACAACCGGCCGGAGAAACCGGCGATGAACGTGCCCGGTGCGATGCCGAGCTCGCCGAGGACGTGGGCGGGCTTGGGCTGAGGGCGGAGGGCGTCGAGATCGACGCCGCTCGGGATTTGCAGGATTTGTCCGGGGGGCTCCCCGGCCGCCAGCAGCCACGAGGCCACCTCGCGGTTCTCCACCAGGATCCTGTCGAAGCAGGCGGCGTACTTCCGGTTGTTCGCGGTATGGCCCACGGTGTTGAACAGCAGGTCGATCACCTTCAGCTCGGGGTAGCCAGCGGTGATTTTCGGCAACAGCTCGTAGAACACCCGGCTGCCGGCGATCCAGAGCAGCGAGACGTTTCGCGTCGCGAGGAGGTAGTCGATGAAATCCTGCCAGTGGCTCGTTTCGAGGAAGCGTGGCAGTTGGTAGATCTCCGCCGTCGCCCTTTCGAACCAGGCGGTCGAGTCGCCGTAGACAGGGTAGGCGTACTCGGTCGTCACCACGACGAGACGGAAGCCGCGGCCGGCCAAGTGGATGGCGATCTCGCTGAGCAGGCGTTCCGCTCCGCCGACGAGGAGGAACGGCAGGGCGATTAGGATCGTGGTCTCGTCCGTGGCCGGCCAGTCGTTCGCGAGATTGACGAAACCGTCCTCCATCCTGACCTTGAGGCGCCGGTTCTCCTCGCTGCGTTGCAAGGCTTCTTCGTCGATCACGTCCTGGTTGAAGGCCACCACCGCCTGGCGCTGCCGGTCCATGTCGGGCAGCTCCTGGTTCTGCCGGCTGAGGCTGTGCGTCGAGTGGACACGGTAGAGGAACAGGGGCTCGTCGACGATGTTGGCGATCCTCGCCCCCTGGGCGGCGAAGCGCAGCCAGAGCCGCCAGTCCTCGTAAAAGTAATCGCTGCCGATTCCGGAATCCTGAAAACCTCCAGCTCGCTCCCAGAGGCGCTTGCGAAAGACGGCGCAGGTGCTGACGTGGTTGGCCGCGAGCATGTCCGCGAGGGCCGGGAAGCGTTCCAGGTGATAGATCTCGCTCTTGTCGCCGAAGCTGCGGATGGTGGTCGACACCAGGTCGAAGTCCTGGGTCTCGAGCAGGAAGAGGGCCTTCTCCAGGTAGGTGGGCCGGATCAGGTCGTCGGCGTCGAGGCAGCAGACGTACTTGCCGCGGGCCCTGGAGATGCCGAAGTTGCGGTTGTCGCCGACGAGGTGGCGGCCTTCGCGGAAGAAGACCTGGGTCTGCGGGCGTTCGAGCCTCTTCAGGATTTCGAGAGTGTCCGGGGACGAGCCGCCGTCGACCACCAGGATCTCGAAATTCCGAAAGGTCTGGGCGAGCACGGAGTCGATGGCCTCGGCGACGTACCGGCCGTAGTTGTAACAGGGGATGACGACGCTGACGAGAGGCCGCGAGGCGGGCCAGGGCTCCTGGCGGCGGGTGACGAGCTCGGCCGGAGGCAACGCCACGGCTTGCCGGCTCTCCTCGTTGAGGGAGTGCTGCACGATCTGGTTGACGCGCTGCTTGAGAGAGGCGAGGTCGCCGCGCAGCAGGAGGGCCGCCGCCGAGGCCGCCCGCCGCCACGTCAGCTTCTGGAGCTGATCGCGCAGGCGCGACACCGCGACGTCTGGAGGCGTTTCGTCCGGCACCGCCAGCCAGGCGAGCACCCTCCCCCGCAGCCTGTACCGCGCGCTGCCCGAGAGAGGCAGCAGCCGGTAGCCGAACCGGGCGACGCGCCAGACGATGGGTCCGGCCCCCGGCGCCGGGGAAGGCGGCGAGCCGAGCCGGCGCCGCAAGGCGAGCCGAAAATTCCAGATCCGCACCACCATCCGCCACGACTTCGAGCTCTGGATGGCGTGCAGCTCGTCATGGAGCCGATCCACTTCGCGGTTCGCCGCTCCCAGCGCGCGCTCGCGTTCGGTGAGCTCGGCCTGCGTCTCGCCCAGGCGCGCGTCGCGCTTCGCGAGAGCGCGCCGCAGGCTTTCCACGTTCAGCATGGGGAAGTCGGTGGTGGCGCCGCCCGACAGATCGAGTTCCCAGAGCGTCGCCAACCGGTGGAGGAGCTCCGGGGTCAGGCCGGCGGGGTCGATCTCGGCGAGCAGGGCCACGGTCCCGGGGCTGGAGATCGCGGCGTGGACGAGGTTGAAGTAGAAACGGAAGGAACGCTCCTGCTTGGAGCGCAGCGCGGGGAGGGGGGCATCCACCAGGTGCTGGAACCGCTCCGCGAGCTCGCGATGCCTCGTGGGGGACGGGGTCGCGAGACCGACGAAAGTGCTGCCATACCCCTGGATCGCGACCTCACGGCCGATCAGCGGCAGCTTGAAGACGTCCTTGAAGAGGAACGCCAGGCCCTCTAGGGTGGGGTAGTAGACGTGCTCCAGCGATGATCTGAACCAGATCCCGTTGTCCCGGGTCGGCGAGAGGAGAGGAACCTCGAAGACCAGCACGCCCTCCGGCGCCAGAAGGGAGCGGATGCGGTCCAGGGCGGTGCGGACGTCGGGCACGTGCTCAAGCACGGCGATGGCCGAGATGACGTCGAAAGAGCCGCCGTACCCCGCGAGCAGGGCGTCGTCGCAGATATCCCCGCCCAGGATCTGGATGCCGGCACGCACGCACTGCTCGCGCAAGTGTTCGTTGGTCTCGATGCCGAAGCGCTCGTAGGACGGCCCGAGGCGCTGCAGGAGGTGTCCGTCGGCGCAGCCCACGTCGAGGATCTTGGGCCTCTTGCCGGCGGAGCCGAGCAGCCGGATGAGCTCAGCCGTCCAGGCGAGCGAATGCGCCGCCACCATGGCGTAGTCGGAGTATCCGGCGTCGCCGGCCTCGGCGCTGGAGTAGTAGGAGTCGGTGTAATAGGCCGCCGTGTCGAGGGGGCGCTGGGCCACCCTTCCCATCCGGCAACGCGTGCACTGGAGAACCTCGATCCCGTCGCTACGCTCGCCGAGCACGCTGTAGGACGCCTCTCCGCAGACCGGGCAGGAGGCCAGGGGGACGATTTCGGAAGGGGAGTCCATCATGGAGGACAGGCTGAACGCCGTCCAGTCACTTCAGTGCTTTCGGCCGGTAGATCCTGTAGTTGCCAAAGCTCGCCACCTGTTCGGCGTTGCTGTCAATCCAGCTCCGCAGGGCCGGTTTGTCGACGAGCTGGTCTTGCCCACGGCCTTCCGTAAATACGATGTAGCCTACCTTACCGGACTCCCACGCCGCAATCAGGCGTTCTCTCCCTGCATCGCTTATCAATGCATCATAATTTTCATAGTAGCGCCGCCGGGCCATGAACCCGACGTCCTTCATCGAGCTGATGACGTCCTGCTCGGTGGTGTGAGAGGCGATGAAAGCCGCGGTCTCCCGCAAGCCTCTCTGCCCGTAATTGTAGGTGGTGGAGTAATCGACGCGGGTCTGATAGAGGGCGATCCCGGCCTGGAGGCCGGCGAAGAGCAGCAGCGCCCCGATCGCGAGCACCGCCCCCCGTCTGCGAAGGCTCGGCCGGTCCATCGTCCAAGCGAGCAGGCCGGCCAGGGCCGCGCCTGCCGGAAGCCACAACGACGCGGTTTGCGGGTAGACCGCCCGGTGGTCGATGAGAGCGTCCTGCACGGCCACGGCGCCGATCCCCAGGCCGGCCAGCCAGAGCGCTGCGCCGGCCGGCCAAGAGAGGCCGGCGGCATCCTTCGCGTCCGACTCCCAGAGCCAGGCCCACAGGATCACCGGAGCGCAGCTCAAAAGGGCCCAGAAGACGAAGGTGTACTTGAAGGGGGCATCCCCGAACGACGTGACCTGCCCGCAATAGTAGACGACGCCGGCCCCGCAGAGGCTCAGCAGCCAGAAGGAGTAGAGCGCCCGCGGCTCCCGGTCGTGCCACCAGCGGCGGGCCGTGGCGGTCACCAGGACGGCGACGCTCAGCCAGGGTAGGAATCCGGTCCACAGCACCATGAAGGGCAGCATCGCCTTGAGGTTGCCGGGATAGTTCCGCAGCCGGCCGGGTCCGAGCACGCTCGCCTTCAGAAATTGGAACGTGTACCCCACGTCCAATCCCGTAAATACGCCATAGAGGTAGTAGGTCAGCGCGAACGCTCCCAGGCCGGCGGCCGAGACTCCGAGGGTGACGACGGCCCCCCGTTTCCAGCCCAGGCGAGGAGCGAAGAGTAGAAAGAGGAAGGGGAAGAGCAGCAGAACCGTCGTCAGCTTGGCCCAGAGAGCCACCGTCAGGGCGAGCGCCACGAGCCCAAACTCCCAGGCGTGGGGCTCGTCCTGCCGCCGGCGGCCATCCTGCCAACAGATCCGGAGGGCGCTGAAGAGGGCGAGGCTCAGCAGCGGCCCATAGATCGTCGAGTCGATGTCGGCGATCGCGGAGCCCTGCAACGTGTAGGGGTTCAACAGGAAGAGCGGCCAGAACAGCCAGCGCCACTGCCGCACCCGTTCGCCGCCGAAGAGCAGGCCCAGGATGCGCAGGGCGAGCCAGCCCTGCAAGAGGGCGCACAGGGCGCCGAACATCCGTGCCTGCGCCGGGCCGAAGCCAAAGAGCCGGAACCATGCGGCCAGGGTGTAGATGTAGAGCGGCGGGTGATAGAGGCCGCTGTGCAGCCTGTTTTCCTCGCCGCGGTAGTACACCGGCTTGCCGCTGTGAGCCGTGGCCTGCGCCACCGCCGGAAAATCCATGTTGTCGAGGTGCAAAGGCTTGGCCGCCTGATGGGCCGCCAGCACCAGGAAGAGCAGGACCGCGCCGTGCGAGATGGCGTCGCGCACGTTCATCGTTCGCCTCCTGGCTGCCAGACCGCGCGGATGAGCATCTGCTTGGCGAACGGCTTCACCGGCAGGCGCAGGTACAACCGGATGAGGAATGGGGCCACGGGGAACCTCGATTTGATGGTCAGCGGCAGGAAGCGGGGCTCGACCGCGGTCACCTGAAAACCGTGAGCGGCGAGGAGGTCGCACAGGCTGCGGTCGGAGAAGATCGAGACGTGGGTGTAGTCGTCGAAGTACTCCTTGTAGGCGTAGCGGTAGTTGGGTTGCAGCAGGTTCAGCGTGCCTCCCGGCCGGAGCTTTTTCTTGAGCGCCTCCAGGGTGGCCGCGAGCTCGTCCCGCGTCAGGTGCTCGAAGAGGTTGCTGGCGAAGGCGAAGTCCACCGACGCGTCGGGGACGAAGTCGAGGTCGCCGGCGCCGCCCACATGGCCTTGCACCCCGGCGGCGAGGAACTGAAGGAAGCCCTGCCATTGATCCACCGCCAGGCGCCGCTCGCACCGCACGTGATTGATGAAGTGGCCGTAGCCGGCGCCGAGTTCGAGAACGCAGAAGCCGGGCCGGATCAGCCGTGAAAAGTACGCGTCGCACAGCGTCTTCCACAGGCGGTCGCGCCGCGGATCGAAGGTGAAGCGCGTCGCGTGATAGTTGTCCGAGGGCGGATTTGTCATAGAGGATTGGGTCGGCGGCGGGGCCATCCGAAAAGCAGGCCCCTGATCATACTCAATCCCACCTTCAGGGCGCGCCGGTTGTCGACGTTCCCCCCCTTGCTCACGCCCACCCGGTCGAAGAAGGTCACCGGGCACTCCACGATCTCGACCCCGGAATGAAGAGCCGTGTCGAGAAAATGAGCGTTGAACTCCAGGTTGACTTCGGGGTTGAGGCGGAGCAGGAGATCCTGGAGGGTCCTGTTGCGGCAGAGCTTATACGTGGTGCCGACGTCGGTGAAGGTACCGGTGCCGAGGTGCTTGGCTTCGAGCAGCTTGCCGACGAAGAAGTTGCCGTAGTACATGAAAGTCGTCAATTGGGTTTTGGGGCTTCGCAACTGCTCGACGATGCGCGTGCCGTTGACGACGTCGGCGTGGGGGATGTAGGCCAGGAACTTGTCGACGTCGAAGGCACGGAAGGTCAGGTCCCCCTCGCACAGCAGGGTCAGCTCGGTGTCCTCGTAGGCCATTCCCTCGCTCAGGGCGCGATGGACGCAGTGGCCGTAGCCAGGAGCGGGCTCCGTCACCACGATGGCGCCGTGCCGCCTCGCGGCTTCGGCGGTGCCGTCGGAGCTGTTGTTGTCGACGACGATGACTCGCTTCACCCGCGGGTGCGCCCGGAAGTCGTCGACGGCCTGGCCGATGCTGGGCTCGTCGTTGTAGGCCGTGAGGACGGCCGTCACCTCGGCGATCTTGGGCACGTCGAAACGAACGCCGTGCTGCCGGCGCTTGCGGGGCATGAGGAAAGCGAGATCCGTTGCCACCAGGAGGATCCCCAGCAGGATGGGAATGCTGCTGTACCAGACGATTCCCTGGTTGAAGACCGCGAAAGCCGGTGACGGAGGCAGAAGCTTTCGGGGCAGAGCGATCAGAACGCCCAGGAGATACGCCGCCAAGCCGCCGCCGGTCAGCAGCAGGCCGTAGAGGAGCAGCGGCACCCGGAATCGCGTCGGCTTTACTTCCATGCGTATCAGGGTTCTAGTATAGAGGAAACTTCGCTTCTCCTCAGCCGGAGCCGAGGCAGACGATCGCCAGGCCATCCCGGAGGGTTACGGATTGCGGGCCGGGCCAGGGTTTCACCTCCCGGCAGTAGGCCGCGGCGGCGTCCTTCTGGACCTGGTCTTTCGCCGCTTTCAAGTCGTAGCCGGAGATCTCCCGCAGGATGCTCACCTTGGCCCAGTCGGCGCTGAAGGCCGAGAGGTTCATATCCATGTCGTTGGTGCCGAAGCCCAGCGGATAATTCGGGGACGTACGGTTCACTGCGACGGATTCAGTCCCGGAGAAGCCCGGCAAGGCCTCCAGGCGAGCAATGATGCGGCTCGCTTTCGCGGCGTCCCGGGTGTTGAGGCGGAGCTGGTCGTTGAGGATGTGGTTGCTGCTGCCGATGAAGGACAAGACGATCAGCAGCGAGAGCAGGGCCAGGAACCGTCTGGCCGGACGGCCGAAGCACCGGTAAGAGATCGCGAGCAGACCCGCCCAGAAGACCCCGACGTGCGACATGACTCGCGGGACCGGCCAGAAAATTGGCGGCACCATGGCGATCCCGAGGGTCCACACCACGGCAGCGGCCAGCAAGGCGACGACCGCCGGCAGGAGGAGGGCGGACTGCCGCTGGAGAAGCCACGGCCGGGCGCGAAGCAGAAGGCCTGCCAGGGCGGCGAAGAAGAGCAGGAGCAACAGCCATTTCGAGAATTGGCTCAAGAGAGGGCTGGGCCCCAGGAATCGGTAGACCAGGACTCTCCACACCGCCCGTGCCCGCTCGCCGATCAGGTCGCGAGAGAGGAATCCGAAGCGTTCGTCCAGGGTGACATGCAGCAGACGGACGGCGAGGGCGTTGACGAGCATGTAGAGGGTCGTTCCGAGGGCCGCGCAAGCCAATAGCGTCGCGTTCCTGTTGCGAAGGAGCTTGCGCCAGGAAAGGAGGGCGGTGACCCGCGGCGGCCAGCCCGAGGCACTGCCCACCGCCAGGACGCGGGCCAGCCCGACCGCCGTGCCCATCAAAACGATCATTACGCAGTATGGCAGCACCATTTGGTAGATCGAAAGCGCGAGGGCAAACTGGAACGCTCCAACGGCCATTCCGGCCAGGGTCCATCGCCGGGGCACCAGCAAGGGCGCGAGCAGGGCCAGCGCACACATGGTGATTCCCAGCGCCGTGCGGAAGGTGAAGATCTCGGTCGTGAAGGGGTGAATCGAGACGATCGCGGCGGCGGCGGCGGGAAACCAGCCGGCCTCTCCGAGATTCCAGAACCTGACCACCCGGGTGGCCAGCAGCGCCGAAATCAGAATCGCGAAGGCGACGAAGAAGATCCGTGCATTGTGCGCCTCGAGATCGAGCAGACTCAGGATGTACAGCAGCGCCGATTGACCGAAACGCCCTTGGCTGAGCGCGAGCTCGGGCCGCGTGTCCTGCAGGACGAGGTGGTAGTCGTCGATCGAGTAGCCGGGCAGGAAGGCTGCGCCCTTCGCCAGCGCTGTGACGACGAGAGTCATCAGAAAGACCTTGAGGGTCCTCCAGTGCACTCCCCGGGAGTGGACGACAAGATTTTCGCTGCGGGGCCTGATGGGGGGAAGAAATCATGAACTCCGAGGACTGTCAAGCCGCGCGGCGCTACACCCGGCTCCTCCCGATGGCATAAGATTCCGGTGCCGCCGCTTGTGGAAGAGACCCGGACCATGATCCCCTTCAACGACCTGAAGCCCATCCACGCAATGCTTGCGCGCGAGCTGGGTGCAGCGGTCGAGCGGGTGCTCTCGGGCGGCTGGTACATCCTGGGGCCGGAGCTGGAGGCGTTCGAGGCCGAATTCGCCGCCTATCATGGCGTGCCCCACGCGGTCGGGGTGGCCAACGGCACCGATGCCCTCGAGCTGGCCCTGCGAGCTTTGGGAATCGGCGAGGGCGACGAGGTGATCACGGTGGCCCACACGGCGGTGGCCACGGTTTGCGCGGTGGAGCGTGCCGGTGCCAAGCCCGTCCTCGTCGACATCGACGAGGCGAGCTACACCATGGATCCCGCGGCGGCGGCGGCGGTCACCTCGCGGACGAAGGCGATCCTGCCGGTTCATCTGTATGGCCATCCTGCGGAGATGAGCGCCCTGGCCGGCCTCGCCGAGCGGCATGGCCTCGCCCTGGTCGAGGACTGCGCGCAAAGCCATGGCGCCCGGGAGGGCGGCAGGATCGCCGGCACGATCGGCCACCTGGGGGCCTTCAGCTTCTATCCCACCAAGAATCTGGGGGCCTTGGGCGACGGCGGAGCCGTGATCACCCGCGATGCCGATCTCGCCGCGCGGCTGCGCCGCCTGCGGAATTACGGCCAGGAAAATCGCTATCATTCCGTGGAGCGGGGACAGAACAGCCGGCTGGACGAGATGCAGGCCGCGCTGCTGCGGGTCAAGCTGGCGCACCTCGACGAGCACAATGCGGTCCGCCGCCAGCTGGCCGCGGAATACTCACGGCAGCTCACGGGTGTGGCGACGCCGGCCTGCCGGGCCGGGTCCGAGCCCGTGTTCCACCTCTACGTGGTTCGTCACAGTCAGCGGGATCTGCTGATGAGCGCTCTCGCGGAAAGGGGCATCGGCACGTTGATCCATTACCCGGTGCCGGTCCACCTCCAGGAAGCTTACAGGGATCTGGGCTATGGCCCCGGCGCCCTGCCGGTGACTGAGCGGATCGCCGGTGAAGTTCTCTCCCTGCCGCTCTACGTCGGCCTTGCCCCTGAAACCGTGGGCTCGGTCGCGGACGCGGTGCATGAGTGCCTCCGGCTGCTCCCCCGGTAATCCCATGGATCCGACTCGGTTCGCCGATCTCACCTACGAAGGCTTCCGCGAGCTCGCTCGCGACGAGTCGCTGAGCCCCCACGAGAAGGTGGGGTTCCCCGACTCCTACCGTGCCGGCAAGGAGCAGGAGATCCTTGCCGACATCCGGGCCAAGCTCTCGAACCTCGAGCTGGTTGGCCAACGGGTGCTCGACGTCGGGCCGGGCTGCGGCGGCGTCGCCCAGGCGGTCTTCGCCCTGTGCCGGGAGAAAGGGCATGCCCTGACACTGATCGACTCGGCGGAGATGCTTGCCCTCCTGCCCGACGAGCCGTTCGCTGCCAAGCGGGCCGGCCGCTTTCCGGAGGAGTGTGCCGAGTACCTCGCGGCGCACCGCGGCCGCCTCGACGCCATCCTGGTCTACAGCGTGGTGCAGTACGTGTTTCGCGATGGCAACCTGTTCGCCTTCTTCGACGCCTGCCTGGACCTTCTGGCCGAGGGCGGCCAGTTGCTGATCGGCGACATCCCCAATCAATCAATGCGCAAACGCTTCTTCAGCTCCGCGTGCGGCGTGCGATTTCACCAGGAATTCACCGGCACCGCAGAGATCCCCGCGGTGACCCACAACATCCTGGAGCCCGGCCACATCGACGACGCCGTGCTCCTCGGACTGGTGTTGCGCGCCCGTTCGGCGGGCTACGATGCCTTCCTCGTGCCGCAGGACGCCGGGTTGCCGATGGCGAACCGGCGTGAGGACCTTCTGGTCAGGAAGTCGTGAGAAAAACCATGGTCAAGACGAAAAAGCTCGTCCTCGTCGGTGACAGCGCCTTCGCGGAGGTCGCCTACGAGTACTTCACGCACGACTCCGAGTACGATGTCGTGGCCTTCAGCGTCGAGCGGGAGTACCTGCGGCGCGAGCAGCTTTTCGGGGTGCCGGTGGTGGCGTTCGAGGATCTGCCGGAGCGCTTCGCCCCCGGGGAGCATCATTTCTATGCCGCTCTCGTCTATACCCAGGGAAACGCCCTGCGCCGCCGGCTCTACGAGGCGGCCAGGGAGAAGGGTTATCAAGCGGCTTCGTACGTGAGCTCGCACGCGTTCATCTGGCGCAATGTCACGCTCGGCGAGCACTGCTTCATCTTCGAGAACAATGTCGTCCAGCCCTTCGTCACGATCGGCAACAACGCCGTTCTCTGGAGCGGGAACCATATCGGCCATCACTCGACGATTGGAGATCATTGCTTCATCTCGTCTCACGTCGTGATCTCCGGTTTCGTCGAGGTGGGACATTCATGCTTTCTGGGAGTAAACGCAACAGTTGCTAATAACACGAAGATTGGCAATCGTTGCACGGTGGGGGCGGGAGCGCTGATCCTGGGAGACGTGGGAGATGACGAGACGGCTGTTGGAATCTGGAAGAAGCGGCAGCCGGCGTGCTAGAATAACCGGGTACTGTATTCGTCTTCCCGTCTGTAACAAAATGGATCTGCTTGCCGCCTATGCTCCTTGCCGATGAGCCGGTCAGACCGAACCGGTGATCGAATTCAAGGTTATCCTTACAGGAGGAATCTTTCTATGAAACTGATCAGCGCCGTCCTGACTTTCGCCGTCCTCGCCGTCCTGCTGGTAACGCCGGCCCACGCCCAAGCCACCCGTACCTGGGTATCCGGCGTCGGCGACGATGCCAACCCGTGCAGCCGCACGGCTCCCTGCAAGACCTTCGCGGGTGCCATCTCGAAGACCGCCGCCGGCGGTGAGATCTCCGTCCTCGATCCCGGCGGCTTCGGCGTCGTGACGATCACCAAGGCCATCACCATCAACGGTGACGGCACGCTGGCCGGCATTCTCTCCGCGGGCACCAACGGGATCATCGTCAACGCGGGCGTCAACGACCGGGTGGTCATCCGTAGCGTCTCGATCAACGGTATCGGCACCGGCCTCAACGGCATCCGTTACCTCGCCGGCAAGAGCCTCACCGTCGAGAACGTCTCCATCAGCGGGTGCACCACCCGTGGCATCGACATGTCCCTGGCCGGCGCCGGCACCCTGTATGTCCAGAACGCCACCATCACCAACTGTGCCACCGGCATCCGTGTCGCCACCACCGCCGGTCAGGCTACCGCCGTGCTTGACAACGTCCGACTCGAAGGCGCGACCAACGGGCTCGAAGTCGCCGCCAACGGCTTCGCCACCATCAGCAACTCGGTGATCTCCGGCAACTCTTCGAACGGCATCCTCGCCAGTGGCGCGAACACCGAAATCAACGTGGCGAGCTGCCAATTGGCTTACAACGGCCTTGCCGGACTCAATGCCATGGTCAGCGGTGCGCGGATCCGCATTTCCAACAACGATATCTATAACAATGCCGCCAGCTTCAGCATCGCTGTTGGCGGCATCATCAACTCGGCCGTAAACAACCGGGTGGCGGGCAACACCAGTCAACCGGCGGTATCCGGCGGCAATATTCCAATCCAGTAAATCGCCGCCGCGCCGCGAAACTCCCGCTCCGGCCCTCGGGGCGGGAGTTTCCTGCTATGCTTGCACCACCGATGCAGCGTGCAAGCACTTGCGGAGAGACCTCATGGGCGGCGACGGCTTGCAAGGTGTGGAGCTACGATGCGCTGGCGTAAGCGTGGCCTCGTTTACGTTCCCAGCGGCAATCTCTGGTGGGCGAGGTCGTATGCAACCATGCCGACGGCCGGATGGGCCGAGGATGGTGCTCTGCGCATCTATTTTGCCGCTCTCGACGAGCATCTCCGCGGACGGATCGGCTACGTCGATGTCGATCCGTGGGAACCTTCCCGGATACTGCGCGAGGGGGCCGAGCCGGTCCTCGACCTCGGCGCGCCGGGCCTGTTCGACGATTCCGGGGTAAATCCCTCCTGCGTGGTGGAGGTCGACGGGAGAAAGTATCTCTACTACGTCGGCTGGCAGCGTTGCGAGAGGGTTCCTTATATGATTTTCGCGGGGCTCGCCGTCGCTGCCGAGGGCGACCGCTTCGAAAAGCTCCAACAGGTACCGGTGCTCGACCGCACTTCCGGAGAGCCCTTCCTCAGGTCCGCAATCTCGGTTCTGAGAGAGGGCGGCTCGTTCAAGGCCTGGTATGTATCCGGCCTCGGTTGGGAAGAGATGAGCGGCAAGCAGTATCCCACCTACACGATTCGTTATGCGGAATCGGTGGACGGCATCCACTGGCAGAGCCGGAGCGAGCCCTGCCTCGCCCTTGCGAGGGATGAATTCGGCTTCGGCCGCCCCTGGGTGCTGCGAGAGAAGGACAGGTACTGCCTGTGGTACTCGATACGCTCGCGGTCGGCGCCCTACCGCATCGGTTACGCCGAGTCCCACGACGGCATTCACTGGCTCCGCAAGGATGATGAAGTTGGCATCGAGCGCTCCGGGGAGGGTTGGGATTCCGAGATGATATGTTACCCCTGCGTCCTCGACGTCGCTGGGAAGCGGTACATGTTCTACAACGGGAATCAGCATGGGGCCACCGGCTTTGGCTACGCGGTCTTGGAGAATTGATCCGGTTGAGAGTCGAGCGGTACACGGGTGCGGCGAGCGGTGCATGGGATGAGTTCGTCCGCAATAGCAGGAACGGTACCTTTCTCTTCCTCCGCGGTTACATGGAATATCACCAGGACCGGTTCGAGGACCACTCGCTGATCCTCTCTGAGGAGAGGGGCCGGGTGATCGCGCTGTTGCCGGCGAGCCGGCGGGGAGAGGTCCTGGACAGCCACGGCGGCCTGACCTACGGCGGCGTCGTCTCCGATGCCTCCATGACGGCGCCGAAGATGCTGGAGGTCTTCGACGCCCTCCTCAAGTACTTGCGGGAGGAGTCCTTCACCGTCCTCCGGTACCGTGCCGTTCCCCACATCTACCATAAGGCGCCCGCCGAGGAAGATCTCTATGCTCTGATGCGCAGCGGAGCGCGTGTCATCCGCAGGGCGACGCTGTCCGTCATCGACTCGCGGCATCCCGTGGCCGCCCAGAGCCGGCGAAGTCGTGGGGTCCGGAAAGCGCGGGCCGCCGGCCTGGTCTGCCGGGAGTCGAACGACCTCGGAGCTTACTGGTCGTTGTTGAGCGCGGTCCTCCGGGAGACTTACGGCGCGAAGCCCGTCCATTCTCTCGAGGAGATTCTGTTCTTGCAGCAGAGGTTTCCGCGTAACATCCGGCTGTTCGGCTGCTTCCAGGAGGCGAGCCTGGTGGCAGGCGTCCTCGTCTACGAGAGCCCCACAGTCGCCCGCGCCCAGTACATCGCTGCCTCGGAAACCGGCAAGCGGCTCGCTGCGCTCGACCTGCTGTTCGAGTTTCTGTTGCGGGAGGTCTATCCGGATAAGATGTACTTCGACTTCGGCACGTCGGAATCCGCCGATGGCCGAGACCTGAACCGGGGAGTCATCGAGTTCAAGGAGAGCCTGGGAGCGCGTACGGTGGTGCAGGATACCTACGAGCTCCCGGTCCTCGTCACCAGATAACCGAGGGCTTCCATGTCCATCCAGGATTGTCACCTGATCGACCTGCCGAAGATCAACGACGAGCGCGGAAACCTGACCTTCATCGAGGCGGAGCGCCACGTCCCGTTCGATATCCGGCGGGTCTTCTACCTCTATGACGTGCCCGGCGGCTCCCTGCGCGCGGGGCACGCTCTGAAGAGCTGCCATCAGTTCATCATTGCCATCTCCGGCAGCTTCGACGTCGTACTGGACGACGGCTCCGCGCGGCAGAGATTCCATCTCAACCGCTCGCATTACGGCCTCTACGTCACTCCCCTGACCTGGCGGGAGATCGACAACTTCTCCTCCAACTCGGTCTGTCTGGTGCTGGCCTCGGCGGCCTATAACGAGAGCGATTACTACAGAGACTATGAGAGCTTCCTCCTCGCCGTCCGGGAGGGTCGATGAGCGGAGGAGAGGACGCGGCATCCGGTGTGGCGACTCTTTCAGTCGTGGTGCCCGTCTATTTCAATGAGCAATCCCTGCCCCTGTTGTTCGATGCCTTGCTGGAGGTGGAAAAGGGCCTGCAGGAGAGAGGGCTCCAACTCGAGTTGATCTTCGTCGACGACGGCTCCCGGGACGGCTCCCTGGCGGTCCTGCGCGAGCTCAAGCGGAGGCGGCCGGCGACGACGGTCGTGAAGCTGGCCCGGAACTTCGGGGCCGTCCATGCTGCGAAGACCGGGCTGCGCCTCGTCACTGGCGACTGCTTCCTCTACCTGGCCGCCGACCTTCAGGATCCCCCGGAGCTGATCCTGGAGATGGCCGACCGCTGGCTGCGAGGGGCGAAGTTCGTGATCTGCGTGCGGCAGGCCCGGACCGACGGGCTCGGCGCGCGGCTGTTCTCCGGCCTCTACTACTGGCTGGTGCGGCTCCTCGTGATGGGCGACTATCCGCGCGGCGGGTATGACCTCGCGTTGATGGGACGCGAGTTTCAGCCCTATCTGCTGGAGAGCGCCAGGAACGTCAACACGCCCCTGTTCGCCTACTGGCTGGGTTTCCGGCCGGAGACGATCCACTATGTCCGCCGTAAGCGGGAGCACGGCAAATCGGGTTGGACGTTCCGCAAGCGCCTCAAGTTCTTCCTCGACTCGCTGCTTGGGTTCTCGATCGTGCCGATCCGGGCCATCTCGGGATTCGGGGCGCTCGTCTCTCTGGCCAGCTTCGCCTATGGCTCCGTGATCGCCGTCAACGCGCTGCGCGGAGTCCGGGAGGTCCCCGGCTTCGCCACCCTGGCCGTGATCCTCTCGTTCCTCCTGGGCGTGGTCATCATGATGCTCGGGGTGATCGGAGAGTACCTCTGGCGGATCTACGACGAGGTCAGCCGCAAGCCGGAGGCGGTCATCGAAGAAGTCCTTGATGGGAGACCCCAGTGAACGAGGCGAAAACGCAAGTCTATCGATGCCCTTATACGAAGGAACCGCTCCACCTCGAGCCGCTGGAGAGCGACGAAGCAGAGGTCCTCTCAGGGAGTCTCGTGTCCCTTTCCGGCCGGCGATATCCGATTCAGCAGGGTATCCCGCACCTGATTCATGCGGACGAGGAGGCGATGAACGAGCAGGAGCGCCAGGAGCTCGAGTATTACGAGTCTTCCAGCCCGGCCTACGACAAGGTCATGGACTGGTTGTTCGAGAGTTTCTACGAAGATGAGGAGGCCGTCCGCGAGGACATGCTCTCTGCGCTGGCTTTACAGCCAACGTTTCGTGTCCTGGAGATCGGCTGCGGCACGTGCCGCGACTCGGTCCGGATCGCACGGCGGCTGGAGGGTGGCGGTGAGTTGTTCCTGCAGGACTTGTCGCCCAATATGCTGTCGGCAGGACGGGAGCGGATGCGGGGTGCAGGTCCCTTCGCGTGCGGGATCGAGTACTTCGTGGGCAATGCGGCTCATTTGCCCTTCCCCGATGGATTCTTCGACGCCGTCTTCCACTTCGGCGGACTGAACCTGTTTTCCGACAAGAGGCAAGCCCTGGGCGAGATGACCCGGGTGGTGCGGATCGGCGGCCGGGTCGTGGTTGGCGATGAGAGCCTGGCGCCCTGGCTGCGGGAGACGGAATACGGCCGGATCCTCCTGAATTCCAATTCCCTCTACCGGCACGAGGTGCCGCTGGACTGCCTGCCCGGCAACGCGAGGGAGGTCAACGTCCGGTGGCTGCTAGGCAACGCCTTTTATCTGATCGATTACACGGTGGGCGAGGGCCTCCCACGGGTGGACCTGGACCTGCCGATCCTCGGCGCCCGTGGGGGCACGCACCGCACGCGATATTACGGGCGGCTGGAGGGGGTGACGGTTGAGGCCAAGGAGGTTGCCGGTAGAGCGGCGCGGCGGCTCGGGATGAGCATGCATGAATGGCTCGACCAGGTCGTGCGCGCCGCTGCCTCCCGTGATCTCGAGGAGTGATGATGCTCTCGGAGGTCCTCGATCGGCCAGCCGTTCGCTTTCTCATCGCTGGCGGTATCAACTCCCTGGCGACCTATCTTCTCTATCTCGCGGTGCTCGCGGTCGCTCGTTATCCGTTGGCGTACTCGCTTTCCTACGGCGCGGGCATCGTCCTGTCCTTCGTTCTCAACTCGCGGTTCGTCTTCCGCGTTCCCTTGCGTTGGCGCCGCCTTTTGCAGTACCCGGTGGTGTACGTCATCCAATACGGGTTGGGTTACGCGGTGCTCTATGCAGCGATAGACCTCTTGGGGATGAAGCCGTGGTTCGGTCCGGTGATGGTCGTGGCCATCACGGTGCCGGTGAGCTTCGTGCTCACCCGCTGGGTCTTGGGTGGGGCAAGCAAAGGGGACGAGGACAGCTCCGTCCCCCCTGCGTAGTCTCGAGCGCTACTGCTTGTCTTGCCTCTGCTGGCCTTAGGGGGTGTTGCCTTTTTGGGCCGCCAGTTGAGCCTCCAGAGCGGCGAGCCGCTCGGTCAGCCCCTTGTTCTGGGCCGTCAACTCCTTCACGGCGAGCCAGAGGGCCATCTCGACCTCCTGGCCGTTGAGGAGCTTGTCTGACCCGTGCTGGAAGATTTGGTGGAAGTCCTCGGCCATGAGGCCCAGCCTGTCTTTGGGGCCATTGATGAAATCGTACTTGTAGACGTCGACGGCAGAGATCTTCTCCAGAATGTTGGGCACGCGGACGGGTTCCAGGTTCTCCTTGATGGAGCGGGAGGAAGTGGCAGTGAACGCTGTCGCGCCGGCATTGAGGTTTGAGGCGGGGTTGTTGCAACCTCCGCCCGAGGCGACGACCAGATCGGAGGTCGGGTTGTTGCAGTTGATGCCCACGTCGCCGTCGGAGTCGATGCGCAGATGTTCCGTGCTGTTGGTCAGAAAGACGGTCGGAACGCTGCTGATGGAGTTGAAGCGGAAGGTGCCGGCGGCATTGTCATGCGCAATGTTGGCAACAGTGGCCCCAGCCGCAGTTGTGAACTCAAACCCGGAAAAACCGGTTGCGCTTGTGTTTTCTATTTTTGCGCACGTCCCTCCAGCCTCGCTGCAAACGACATGCAGCCTATTTTCGGGCGACGCCGTGCCGATGCCCACGTCGCCGTCGGAGGAGATGTCGATCGAACTGGTCGGCGCGCCGGGCCGGATGCGGAAGGAGAGCTTCGAGCCGCCGGTGACGTCGCGGACGAAGAAGTTGGCCTCGTTGGCGCCGATGTCCCAGGTCTGGGCCGTGAAGCCGCCGGAGTTGTTCTGCTCCAGGCGCAGGGCTGGTGTGTTGCTGGTGTTGACGTGGAGGTCGAGCACCGGGGTGGGGGTGCGGAAGCCGACCCGGCCGGTCGAGTCGATGAAGAGCGAGTTGGTGGGCGCGCTGCCGGTTACGGTGACGGGCACGGTGGACGCCGTGATGTCCTCGATGGAGAACTTGTTGGCGCCTCCCGAGGCCGAGTCGTTGGCGGTGAGCTGCCAATCGTGGTTGGGGAAGCCGGTGCCGGTCGAGGTGTCGTCGAACTTGATGCGGGTGTTGTTCTCCTTCAGCCGGATGGTGTCGAAGCCGAAGGACTCGTTGTTGACGCAGTCGAGGCCGACGCAGAGGCTGCCCTGGATGATCGCGTCGTCGGCGGTCACCACGTCCTTGAGCACGAGGGGCGTCAGGGCCTTGGTGGGCCGGGGAGTGGCGGGGCGCCCCTCTTTCACGTCCGGCGAGACGACCGCGCCGTTGGCGATCGTGAAGAATCCGGACTGAGCGAGGGGGCTGCGAGGAAGCTTGCCAGCCGCCTGCAGCTTGGCGATGGCGGCCTCGTCGCCGGCGCGGTGGGCGGCGGCCAGGGTCTGCCGGGTCGCCGGGTCGAGCCGCGGCGTGGCCATCAGCTCGTAGGCATAGGTGCCGTCGGGAAGCGGCTTACCGTCGTCGCCCACCGGTTCGAACGCGAGGGTGGCTCCACTTAGGATCTCGCGCCGCAGGGTCACGCCGCCGGGCCCGGAGACGGTGAGCGTAAACTTCTCGAAGTCGCCGGCCGGCTGCCATTCGAGGCCTTGGGGACTGACGCTCACGGTGGCCAGCGGCGCCGCCGCCCGGGCCGCGGGAGCCGCCAGCAGGATGACCGCCGTCAGCAGCAGCATCGCCATCCATCCGGTTGATTGAAGAGTCCTCTTCATCACTACCTCCTTCCATATGTGCTTCAGGTTCAGGGCGGGACCCACACGGTCCGGCCCGGCAATCTCCGAATTCGGGGTGTGGCACCAGTGAAGTGCGGAAGGAATCAGGAAGAGGGACACTCTGGCTCACACCCCTGGTCTTCTGGCCTGCTCAAATAGGCTCAGAAATCGTCGGTTCGTTACCCGAATATAGGGGAGAGAGCGGCGTTTGTCGACTCGACTTTGGAGTAGAAACGAACACGTTCAAACGGTGTGCGAGGGACGAAGGCGGCTCCCTCGTCCCTCCCGCCTAGGGTGGCCGCTGCTACTTCTTGGCCTGCTCCAGCTCAGTGAGCCGGGCGGACAGTTTCTCGATCGTCTTCTGCTGCTCCTGAACGACCTTGGTCAGTACGGCGACGATGTCCATGGAGCTCAGGCCCTTGCGGTTGTTCTCGGCCACCAGAGCTGGCACGTCCTCGGCGATGAAGCCGAGGTGGTGCTCGCTCGGATCGGCCTTATAGGCGAACTCGACCGGGTCGAGGTTCTTGAGCGTGTCGAGTGCGGCCTTGGCATCGAGCCCGTGGATGTCCTGCTTGAGGGTCCGACTGGAGGCGTTGGTCCAGGCGCCGCCAGCGCTCAGGAAGGCGCCGTTGGCAGCCGTGATGAAATTACCGCCCGGTGCTGGGAAGCGAACCCTCTCGACGGAGTTCGTCAGGATGACGATCGGGACGTTGCTGATGGCGTTGAGGCGGAAGGCGCCGCCGCTGTTGTCATGGGAGATGTTGGCGATGGTGGCCCCAGCCGCATTGGTGAACTCAAACCCCGAAAATCCGGTCGCGCTTGAGTTTTCTATTTTAGCGCACGTCTCTCCGGCCCCGCTGCACACGACATGCAGCTTGTTGGCCGGCGACGCTGTCCCGATTCCCACCTTACCGGCGGAGTCGATGCGCAGGCGCTCGGTGCTGTTGGTCAGGATGACGATGGGGAAGTTGTTGATGCTGTTGATGCGCGTGTTGCTGTTGGCATTGTCGGTCCCGAAAAAGAACGAGACTGTGCCTGACTGGTCAGCGAGGCTGAAACCGGAGAACCCTGTGGCACTCGAGTTCCTAACTAACGCGCACGAGTCCGAGGGGGTCGTGCACTCTACGTCCAGTTTCTGGCTCGGGCTGGCCGTGCCGATGCCCACGTTGCCGCTGGCACTGATGTCGATCGAGCTGGTGGGCGCGCCGGGCCGGATGCGGAAGGGGAGCTTCGAGCCGCCGGTGACGTCGCGGACGAAGAAGTTGGCCTCGTTGCCGGCGATGTCCCAGGTCTGGGCCGTGAAGCCGCCGGAGTTGTTCTGCTCCAGCCGCAGGGCCGGCGTGTTGCTGGTGTTGACGTGCAGGTCGAGCACCGGGGTGGAGGTGCGGAAGCCCACCCGACCCGTCGAGTCGACGAAGATCGAGTTGGTCGGCGCGCTCCCGGTCACGGTGACGGGCACCGTGGAGGCGGTGATGTCCTCGATGGAGAACTTGTTGGCGCCGCCAGAGGCCGAGTCGTTGGCGGTGAGCTGCCAGTCGTGGTTGGGGAAGCCGGTGCCGGTCGAGGTGTCGTCGAACTTGATGCGGGTGTTGGCCTCCTTCAGCCGAAGGGTGTCGAGGCCGAAGCTCTCGTTGTTGACGCAGTCGAGGCCGGCGCAGAGGCTGCCCTGGATGATCGCGTTGTCGGGGGTCACCACGTCCTTGAGCACGAGGGTCGTCAGGGCCTTGGTGGGACGGGGAGCGGCAGGGCGCTCCTCTTTCGCGTCCGGCGAAAGGAGCGCGCCGTTGTGGATGGTGAAGAACCCGGACTGGGCGAGGGGGCCGCGGGGAAGCTTGCCGGCCGCCTGCATCTTGGCGATGGCGGCCTCGTCGCCGGCGCGGTGAGCGGCAGCCAGGGCCTGCCGGGTCCCCGGGTCGAGGCGCGGCGTGGCCGTCAGCTCATAGGAGTAGGTACCGTCGGGTAGCGGCTTGCCGTCGTCGCCGAAGGGTTCGAACGCGAGGGCCGCTCCACTCTGAATCTCGCGCCGCAGGGTCACGCCACCGGGCCCAGAGACGGTGAGCGTAAACTTCTCGTAGTCGCCGCTTGGCTGCCATTCAAGGCCCAAGGGAGAGACGCTCACAGTGGCCAGGGGAGCCGCGGCGCGTGCCGTCGGAGTCGCCAGCAGAAGAACCGCCGCCAGTACCTGTGCCGTCATCCACCCTCTGGATTGAAGAGTCCTATTCATCTTTACCTCCTTGCATTTACATGCTTCTGGTTCAGAGCTGGACCCACGCGGTCCGGCCCAACAGAATAGGCGCAGAGAATCGGCGGTCTTTTACCTGAGTAGAAACGAACACCTTCAAGCAGTGTACGCGATCAGCGAGAACACTTCCCCGAACACCGGGTGGAGGTCCGCCGCTAGGCCCTGCTCCAGGCGCCTTATGGCCGCTTGGAGCGCAGCCCCGCCATCCTCCCTGGGCACCGGCCAGCGCAGGGTCAGCTGGTTGAGCCCGAGGCGCAGCCGCTCGCGGCCGATGCGGAGCGTTCTCCGGCTCCAGCGGTCCGTGGCGTCCATCTTGCCGATCTCGACTCCGTTGATCTCGAAGACGACCGTGCCGGAGCGGCTTCCATCGCTGGCGGGAAGCCGGAGGGTGGGCTCGATCTGGACGTCCCTCTCGCCGTCGCAGATCAAGCAGAAGGAAGTGGACGGCCAGGGGGAACGGACGGTCGCCCGTTCAGCGAGGTCCTCGAACCGCATCACCTCGGGGAAGAAGCGCTCCAGGGGCTCCCAAAGGTAGGGCGGCTCGGCGAGGTCCGTTCCCTCCTCGCCGAGGGCATGGTGCCGGAGGAGGAGGCGGGCGATCCGCTCCCGGACCGGCCGGCCGCGCCGCTCCAGGACGTCCTGGATGGCTGCCAGGAGGTTAGCGTCGAGGAAGTCCCAGCGAATGCCGTGCTGCAAAAGCAGACGGTACGGAGAGGCGAAGTTGCGCCGCAGGGCCGCGGTGAGGACGGCCGGACCGGGGGCACAGCGAGCCTCGGCGACGTCGAGAATCGCCGCTTCGACACCGGGCGAGACCTCCAGGGCCGCGTCGAGCCAGTGCTCCAGGATCGGGCCCTTCGGCCCCACCGCCAGCAGCCGGTGGGCCGAGTGGATGGCGGCGCCGAGCCGGGCCGTGGCTTCGGCCTCCGGTGAGAGGACGGGCGCGGGGAGGCGCGGCAGGAGATCGCGCCAATCCATGTCCGTCTCCAGCATTCCCGAAAGATTCAGCACCTCCGCGGCCACGGCGGCCATGGCGACGTGGATCCCTTCCGCGGTCAGATGGCAGTAGTCGAGGAACAGGCGGCGGCCGGGCAGGCTCTCCCCCGTGTGCTCCTGAAAGACCGTTCGCAGGTCCACGGCGGCGAAGCCGTGCCGGCGCGCCGCGTCCCATTGGATCTCGCGGGCGGCCGTGGTGGCCTGGGGCGCGCCCAGGAAGGCGAGGGTGGCGTAGGGGGCGGCGCCCACCTCGGCGAGGGCGGCCCGCCGGGCCTCCTCCCGATCCCCAAGTCCCTCCGAGATCAGGACCCTCAAGCGCCAGGTGGAGGAGCAAAGGCCACCGTCGAGCTCCAGCATCTCGCGGGCGGCCTCGTCCGCGGCTTCGAAGTCGCCATGGCTCACAGCGCGGACTGCCTCCTCATAGAGGCCGTGCCAGCGGGCGATGCCATCCCCGGGCAACCAGACGGGGGGCTGACGCGTTTCCCAATCCGCCAGGTTCACCTCGGGAAGGACGAGGACGACGGGGATCCGCACGGTCTGTGCGATGAAGGCGATCTGCTCCAGCGCTGACTCCGCGCGCTCCCGCAGGCGTTCCGCAGCGAGCTCGATGGGGCCGGCGATCCCCTCAGCCCGCAACGCTTTGGCGATCTCCCACCGGGCGGGGAGGGAGGGCGCGTAGGGAGAGACCTCGGGCGTCTCCAGCAGGTTCCAGTTGTTGCCCACGAAGATGGCCAGCACGTCCGGCTGGATCTGGAGCGACGTCCGCACCGTCTCCGCGAGCCCGGCTAGGGTCTCGTTGGTGCGCGCGAGGTCGATCACCTCGAAGTTGTGTTCGCCTCCCGCCGCCCGGAGCTGGGACTCCAGGACCCGCGCCGGGGTCAGGTGCGGGGCGTAGAGATATCCCGCCGCCACGGACTCGCCGAAGAAGGCCACCCGCAGGGGCAACTCCGCCTTCTTGGGCCGCAGCTCTTTCACCGTCGCGAAGTGATCGCCCAGAGAGAGGGGATCGGGACGGACGAAGACCGTTTCTCCCTCAACCGTCCTTGGTTCCCAGATGCTGATGGGTTCGGGAGGGCGCGTCATACGAAGGTGTACAGGTCCTCACTGATCGCGGAACGTTCGCGAGCGAAGCCGCTGCGCAACCGTTGTCGCCAGGCGGGAATCAGCTCCGCCCAAGCGGCCGGCAAGGCGTCCCGGTCGATCAGGAAGTCCTCCAAAACCAGGGCGTCGATTCCCGTCGAGGCGAAGCAGAGGAGGGCGTCCACGGGCGAGGCGACGATGGGCTCGCCGCGGACGTTGAAGGAGGTGTTGACCAGGATGGGGCAAGACGTGCGGCGATGGAACGCCTCCAGCAGGGCCGCGAAGCGGGGGGCCACGGTGGCCTCGACGGTCTGCGGCCGGGCCGAGCCGTCCACGTGGGTGACGGCCGGCAGATCGAGAGGGGAGACCACCCGGCAGGTCTCGAGCATGAAGGGGGAAGGATGATCCAGATCGAAGTGAGCTGCCGCGCGCTCCGCGAGGATGCTGGGGGCGAAGGGCCGGAACGCTTCGCGTTTCTTGACCAGCCGGTTGAGCCGGTCGCGCATCTCCGGATCGCGGGGATCGCCCAGCAGGCTGCGGCCTCCCAGGGCCCGGGGACCCATTTCCAGGGGACCGTGAAACCAGGCGACGACCTTCCGGGCTTCCAGACGGTCCACGACGGCTTCCAGCAGCGCGGCCTCACGATCGCGGAAGTCGAGCGCCGGCAGCTCCGCGGCGTCGAGCAACCGGGAGACCTCGTCCGCCGTCGAGCCTGGACCCAGGTAGACGTGTTGGAGCGCCCCGGGCGGCCGCTCGCCAGTCAGCTCGGCATGAGCGAGGGCGGCGGCGCCCAGGCATCCTCCGGAGTCGCCGGCCGCCGGCTGGACGAAGAGCCGGCGGAATGGCCCCTCACGAACGATGCGGCCGTTGGCTACACAGTTGAGGGCGACGCCGCCGGCCATGCAGAGATCCGGAAGGCTCGTCCGCTCGTGAAGCCAGCAGGTCTTCTCGATCAGGATCTCCTCCAGCACGGCCTGGAGGCTGCGGGCCACGTCCTGGTGGAAGCGGGTGATCTCCGACTCCCGCGACCGGGGCGGCTGACCGAAGAGATCGGCGAGAGCCTCCGAGTACATCTTCTGTCCGCGGACGAAGTCGAAGTAGCGAAGCTCCAGCCGGTATTGGCCGCCGGGGCCGGACGCCGCAAGCCGGCGCATCTCCTTGAGATACCGCGGCTCGCCATAGGGGGCGAGCCCCATCACCTTGTACTCGCCGTCGTTGACGGCGAAGCCCAGGTAGGACGTGATCGTGGAGTAGAGCAGGCCGAGGGAGTGGGGGAAGGCGACAGACTCGAAGAGGTCGATCGCGGTGCCACCCGCCCGACCGTAAGTGGTCGTGTCCCATTCGCCGACGCCGTCGACGGTGAGCACGGCCGCCTCGGGAAAGCCCGAGAAGAAGAAGGCGCTGGCCGCGTGGGAGAGATGATGCGGGAAGGTGAGAATGGGGCCCTCCCAGCCGAGCCCCTCGCGGATCGCCCGCTCCGGCCGCTCGGGATCGAGCAGGTCGCCCGCCGTCCCGGCCCAGATCTGCCGTGAGACCTTCGCTACCGGCGACTCGTAGAAGGCGACGGCGTCGAGATCGAGAAGGCCGATCCCCCCGCGCTTCAGGCACCACCGGAACGCCGCCACCGGCAGCCGCGGATCGTGCTTCACCCGCGAGAACCGCTCCTCCTCGCCCGCGGCCACGAGACGGCCGTCGCGCAGCAGGCAGCAGGCGGACTCGTGGAAGAAGCCGGAGAGGCCGAGGATGTTCATGGCCGGCCGATTGTACGGGAGGTCCGCTCCGCCCGCCTCGCCGCCTGGGGGCGTCGTCTTGGGCCGGGACGACAGAAATTTCATCGAGCGACAAAAGATGCTGCGCAAGGCATGCCGTTGCCCGCATGCACCAAAAAATCGACCGCGGTCAATGGAATGTCGACCGCGGCCTACGTGACGCAGACCGCAGTCGACGTGACATCGACTGCAGTCGATGAGATATCGACCGCGGTTTACGTGACGTCGACCGCAGTCAATGGAACGTAGACCGCGGTATGCGTGACTCAGACCGCGGTCTACGTGGCATCGACTGCGGTCGATGTGACATCGACCGCGGTCTATCAAACATCGACTGCGGTCTACGTGACGCAGACCGTAGTCTGCGTGACATCGACCGCAGTCGCTGGGACATCAACCGCGGTTTACGTGACGTCGACCGCAGTCCATGGAACGTCGACTGCGGTATGCGTGACTCAGACCGCGTTCCACCTGGCATCGACTGCGGTCTACGTGACGTCGACTGCGGTCTGCGTGACTCAGATCGCGGTCTACGTGGCATCGACTGCGGTCGATGTGACATTGACTGCGGTTTACAGGACGCAGACCGCAGTCTCAACGATATCGACTACGGTCTCTGGAAGATCGACCGCGGCCAACGGAACGTAGGACCGCAGTCCATGTGATAGCGACCACGTACGACGGAGCGTCGACCCGTGGCGCCAGCCCGGGCGCCGAGTGCTCCGCCCCAATGAGCCTGCCATTGATAGTGCAATTCCAATATCTACTTGCTCAGCCGCGGAGCCGGGAGTAGTGTCTCTTGCCTGGCGTTGCGGTATACTCGCCGACACGAAATCGCGGTTGAGGAGCCTGGGCATGCGGCAAAACCCTTCGCTGAGCAGTCTTCTGAAAGCCACACGGCGGCTGTCGGGGGAAGTGTGGAGGCCGGCAGGGTGTCTCGCGAAGCGCCTGCGGAGGATTGAATCCCCATAGGGACCGCCTCGGACTCGCCCGCGGCTTCGTTCAACCTGCTTCTATCCGAAATGGGGAGGATCTCGGATAGACGCTTAATGGTTACGCATCCAGCAAGGCTAGGTTTTATTGGTAAGAAAGCTATGACCCTAAAAGATTGGGCGGATTTCTCGGTAGTAGTGCAGGGTATAGTCCTGCCGTTGTCGATCCTTATTCTCATCTGGCAGGTCCAAAAGCAGTCCAATTTGACCAAGGCTGCCAATGCTCAGTCCCTAGTCGAGATAGCCTCTCCATTCAACCTCGCATTGGTTCAGGATGCCGCTATGGCGGACCGATGGAAACACGGTGCATCCAAGTATTCCGAGATGGACCCAGTCTTGCAGGAGCGCTATGTGAATATGCTTATCTGGTGGGTTCTACTCCACGAGAACATCTACCATCAGTGGCGGCAAGACCTGATCGATAAAGAGGTATACAACTCATGGCAGAGAGATCTGGAATATTTTGTCTTAAAGCACAGAATTGCCGAGAGGTGGCCGAGCCTGAAGGAGTTCTACCATGTGGCTTTCGCCCAACATGTTGACGGCATTATCAAAAGACAGGAGCAACAGCGAAAGCGTCGCGCGTAACCCCGCCGATCGAGCGGACGGCAAACAGCGCCGCCGCTCATCGGTATAGCGTTGGGCGCCCGATTGACGAAAGAGTGGCTTTATGGCAAATGACAAGCCTAGAGAACCGACTCCCATGCAGATCTACGAAATTGTTCGGAGCAAGTACACTCACGAGGATCTCTGGATACAGCAAAGAGTGGGCTGGTTGCTTACGGCAAACGGCTTCCTATTCGCAGGATACGGAACACTCTTTGGCCTCAGCTACAGCGTAAAGTCTGGCAGTCTTGCTGTCGTAATATGGAAGAGTCTTCACATGATCGCGTTGGTTGGCGTGGGACTTGCGTTTTTAGTGGGCTTCGGGTCTTTTGGCGCATATTTCGCAAAGAAGGGCGCAAAGGAGGAGTGGAGCAATCTTGTCTCGGATGAAGTACGTGGTCACTTCCCTAGAATAGACGCGGCTGCCAAATTCAAATGGTTGGGCAGCTTGACTTCGGGAACTCTATGCACTTTTCTTTTTTTCGTTTGGCTCTATATCCTTTTGAGTGTGCTTCCGTGATGATGACCAAAATAACGTCGTGCTCTTACGTTAGAGGCACAGAGGTAGAACTGGAGTCGATATGCGCCCAACACAGGCGTTCGAGCGGACTGCTGACGCATCCGCTCAACGCCATCGCGTTCGGCGGCTCACATGGTGTTGGTGCGCACAAATCGCGATATACCTCTCACTTGTCGCGGAGGTGCCGATGAGCAAGGGAGTTCGTGCCATGTCCCGGGCTGTGACCGTCGTCGCTGCAATCGTGTTCACCTCACCCCTGGCAAGCGTGCAGACCGGCGGTCCTACTACAGCCGGCGGCCGCGTCTCGGGTTCTGCCAGAGAGGGCAGCATGGTGGCAGATCCTGAGGGCGGGGCCTCGCTCGAGCAAGCGAAGTTGCGTCTCGAGGAGCGTAAGGCGCTCTATGCCGCAATCGCCGGGGTTGTGCCTCTTCTCGCTGCAATCGGGACAATAGCCTTCGGCGTCTGGAGCGTGCGGACACAGGCACGCCTCACGGCCCAGGCACGTGCGGAAGAGGCGAAGCAGGCGGAGCACCTGCGCGCGCAAGAGGCGCTCGACAGCTTCCGCCTCAAGGCAGCCGAGTTGGTCCTCGCCGCGCCCGGTGCTACCGAGGCGCGAAACCGTTCACTGCTGCTGCGGCAGTTGTTCCCAGATCGACTTGAGCCTGACTTCGGAAACAGCATCGACGCGAAGGAGTTGGGGCGGCTGCAACTGCCGCAAGGACCGATCGAATTGCTCAGGCTCATCGCCTCGAATCCTGAGCACAAGGACATAGTAATCCGCAGCTGGGTAGCAATCTTCGGTGGAGATGATTTCGCCCGTCAGGCCGCCAGTGAACTTGGTGTTGTAGTACCGGCGCGAAAAGACGACTCATCCGGAGGGGATAAGTCGCGCGTCGCCGAACGAGTCGTTGCAGCTGATGGGGAGGCGCCGGTTGAGGAGCCAGGGCATGCGGCAAAACCCTTCGCTGAACAGTCCTCTGAAAGCCACACGGCGGCTGTCGGGGGAAGTATGGAGGCCGGCAGGGTGTCGCGCGAAGCGCCTGCGGGGGAGGATCTCGGATAGACGCTTAATGGTTGGGCAGCAGAGACGAATGGAGATCCGATGGCACGAGCGATGAGTTGCATCTTGAATGGCCAAGTACTTGGCGTAGACGAGGCTGCCCGTCTGCGAGATCAGGCAGTGGCTGATAGACTTCCTTACCCGGCCTTTCGATGTGCTGAATGTGACGAGCCAGTCAAGCCACACAGACAGGGAGGTCATATGGGCGCACATTTCGAGCACCGCAGGCGCAACGCTAACTGCACACTAAGTGACACCAGATAGCTACAGAGGGTAGGGCCATGCAAGCGGTTATGTCATTCGGCTTATTGGTAAAGCGGAGGCTTCGCACTAGAGCTTGGAGATTCTAATGAACAATCTCTCAGAAAAAAGTGATAGCGAAATACTGGACGGCTACAAAAGTTTCTATAAGCAACACAAAATAGAAGGTAAAAGGCGCACCCGTAAACGACGGCCGATCGGCGGCAGAGGCCATTAGTGTGAGGCAAAGAAGCAAAGCGAGCAGGCGAGAGGACCGCTAACAGCGATACCGTGCGGTGTCACTCAATGAGAGGAATGGAGAGTCATGAGCGAAAGGCGAGTTGATGCTTTGATAGGTGCTGCATGTATTGGTGCTGTCGTTACAGGCTTTGCCGGTATCATTGCAGCTATTATATCTGTTGTCTCGATGAATCTTGTTGGGGCGGGTGTATCGATCATTGGGGCCGGCCTGGCCTTTGGTCTCCTGGCGAACGCCCTTCTGCGTGACTAGAAGAGCGGCCCGTGGGTTTAGGCCGACCGCAACCCGAGGCAGTCTGAAACCCATGGACATCGGCGTGCTCGCTTCTCATCAAGGAACCACCCTTCAGGCGGTCCTCGACGCGTGCCTGGGCGGTGCACTACCCGCCCGAGTCGGCGTCGTGATCTCCAACAACTCAGGTTCGGGAGCACTCCGCCGAGCCGAGGCTGCGGGCGTTCTGACTTGTCACATTTCCGGCAAGACCCATCCCGACCCCGTGGAACTCGATCGAGCGGTATGCGCAGCCCTCGTAGCCGCCAACACGGACGTCGTGCTCCTGGCTGGATTCATGAAGAAGCTCGGGCCGCTCACTCTGCGAACGTACGCGGGTCGGATTCTGAATACACATCCTGCTCTCCTGCCGAAATTTGGTGGTCCCGGTATGTTTGGAGTGCACGTTCATCGCGCGGTGCTCGATTCTGGTGATACAGTGTCCGGTGCGTCCGTCCACCTCGTTGAGGACGAGTATGATACGGGCCAGGTCCTCGCGCAGCGAAGCGTCGAGGTCATTGCTGACGATACGCCCGACACACTTGCGGCGCGGGTTCAGGCCGCCGAGCGCACGCTCGTCGTCGACGTCCTTCGCGATTTTGCTCTGGGAGCTCGGTCATTGCCGACCGGAAGCCGCCCCTGACGACCGCTCTTGCCCTGAGCCGCACCTTCGCGCCGTCAACTTGTGTCCCGATTCCTAAAGCCGGAGCCAAGCTATTCCGGGCAGGGATGCTCGCAGCCATTCCTGGGGCCAGTCACCATGTCGAAGAAATAGGCGAGGCTGCGGTTGTAGCGGCGTGCTCGGGTGGGATCGAGGTGCGAGGCAATGCTGGGGCCGCGAGACTTGATGGCATCCTTGTTAAGGTCCTGAAGCGCCCTGTGCTTGAGTTTATTGCTTGTTTCTCGAAGCAGGTGGTGGATCAGTCCCAGCGCTTGTTTGGGGGTCAATTCCTCTGTCTGCCGGGGTGCGGGCCGATATTTTTCGCCTCCTCGGGCTGATTCCACGATGGCCTGCGGATCGGCAGCCAGCCAGCCTTCGAGGCAGCGCTTGGAAACAATACGGACGACCCTTACATGGCGCAGAGCTTCTTCGTGGGGGTTCTTGAGATAATTGCATAGATCCCGGAAGGCCCGTAGGAAGGCATCGAGTGTCGCGGGGCGACCTTCCGACGCGTATCCCTCCTGGTCAAGAATGAAAAAGATCGTATCGAAGCCGGCTTCTTGCGAGAGTTTTACTTTCTCCAAGAGACTGGATGCCGTGGTGAAGTCGACAAGGTGGAGCCATGACGCCTTGATTTTTTTGCAATCGGACTTCAATGGCGAGTCGCCAAACGCCTTCCAGGCGAGGATCTCGTAAGCTTCCGGTCTTCGATCTTCAACGAAGATTTGAAGGCGCATATTAAGGTGGATCACACAAATCTATGTCGTACCGCTTCTCCGAGCCGGTATCGCTTGAGCCAGGGTGCGAACTCCTGGGCAGTGACGGGAGTGACAAGGGTTTTCCCTTCAGCGGTTCGCTCGGTCACCAGGACCTGAAGATGTTCGTTCTCTTCCGCGAGGTCGAAGCAATCCATGAATTCGGGATTGTGAGTCGTGACGAGGACTTGGCGGTCCGTACCCTCGGAGGTCGTCAACTGCACGGCTTGCCGGAGGGCATCGGCCAGATGCGGCATGAGCCGAGGGTGAAGACCGGCGTCGGGCTCTTCAATACAGGCCAGGGAGACGGACTGGTCTGCGAGGAGCAAGGCGATATGGGCCAATAGGCGGATGGTGCCATCGGAAATACTTTTCGCTGGAATGAGACGTTCTCCGAACGGCGCTTCACGGAACAAATATCGGGCATTCCTGCCGCCTCTCGATCCATCGTGTTCAAGGACCAGATCCGGGCGCAAATCGATCGCTCGCTGCATTGCCGCAATGACTTCCTCGAGATCACCGGGCTGTTTCTTATGGAGCCCATAGAGAAAGGCGCTGAGATTCGAAGCTCTGGCGTTCAGAGCTGGGACGTCAGGGGCATGTTCCTGAATGAAGCTGGGCTCACGGGCGAGACGAGGATCAACGTCGAAAAAGCGCCAGCCTGCGATGTGCTGGAAAATCGCTTGGATGCAGGGTTGAGCAGGATAGTCCCCGCGGTCTCTCAAGACGAGAGCGTTGGGTGAGCGAGTCTTGATTTTCGATCCGTCGGATAGCTCTGCCTCCTCGCTCCGTCGATCCAGCAGTGTAAGATCCGATCCATCGGACCTCAATCTCAGCTTCTCCTCGAAGATTTCGATTGAGCCATTGGCGTCGAACACCGTCTCATACTCGATGCGGCCGGGGCAGTCCGCGCCAGTACCAGAAAAATGTGACCGAAGGCGAAACTGACTCAGAGTTCGACCGTACCAGACGAGATCATCGCACTCGTAGTCATAGGCCCGCCATTCGCTGGCGTCCCCCACCACGGCGGTGCGCAGGAACTGCAGTGCCTTGAAGATGTTGGATTTACCGCTGCCGTTCGGCCCGATGATCAGGGTCAAGGGCTTGAGCGGAATCGCCGTCAAGTCGTAGAGACTCCGGAAGCGAAGGCTGTCGATTCCCGTCAGGTTCATGGCCACCCTCATCGTGACATAACGCCGGGCTCCGTGCCAGTCGCGAAGCCCGCGGGCTGTCTTCTACCTGGGAAGACCCTGAGAGGGGTACCTTCGGGGAGGTCGGCCCTACCTGGCTCGCTTGGCCGTCTTCGCCGCTTTCACGACGTCGCCCATCGCGGCCAGCCGGCGGGCGGCGAGGGCGTGGGTGGAGAGGGATTCCGCCTGCTTGCTCGCGGGCGGCGAGACCCGCTTGTAGTACTCGCGAGCCACGTCGGGCAGGCCATAGTGCTCGGCGAGGCGGCCGAAGACGTACCAGTCGTCCGAGCCTGCGGTTTCGTCGCTTCTCGCGGCGATCGACTGGAGGATGAGCCGGTAGGCCTCGGAGGTCTTTCCCAACTCGGCGTATACCGCGGCGAGGGTGTGGAGGTCGGAGGCGCTGCCGTAGCTCGACAGGGTCGTCGCCCGCTGGCTGTACTCGACGGTCTTGTCGTCCACCCGGCCGAGCTCCAGGCGCATCCAGGCGAGCTCGTTGAAGTCGCTCGCCGTGGCCTTGCCGGTATCGACGATCCGGTTGTACCGCTGCTCGGCGCGGTCGAAGTCGTTGGCGTGCAGAGCCTCGCGGGCGAGGAGGTGCAGGGCCGCGCCGTCGTTGGGCGTACGCTCCAGGCGCTGCTCGGCTTGGGTGCGGATCTCGTCCCAGCGGTCCAGGCGGAGCAGGGCCTCGGTGTGGAGGCCGTCGGCGCGCTCCGAGCCCGGGAGGGCTTCGAGGAGGCGGCGGGCGACCTTCTCCATCTCCTGATGGCGCCCGAGGTTTCCATAGGTCAGGGCGAGGGCGAGGTCGAGCACGTTGCGGCGCGATGGCTCGGCGGCCGCCTCCCGGCAGGCGAGCAGGAGGGGCAGCGCCCGCGGGATCGCGGCATCGCTACCCAGCAGGGCGGCGGCGGCGCAACGCATTTCCTCGGCGCCAGACTGCGACCCTTTGCTCCAGAGCGCCGGGAAAGGCGCGCGCGGCAGCGGATCCCCGTCGGCCCGCTCCGGCCCCTGGGTGTCCTCGGCGACCCAGTCCAGCCATTGGCGGGCGCCCCGGAGATCGCCGCGGTCCAGCCGGCGGAGGGTTTCCAGGGCCAGCAACTGGACGGCCGTGCTGGTTCCCACCAGGCGGTACTCGCTCCCTTCGCGCACGACATAGATGGCGAACTGGTGTGACGCCTCCCCCGAGATGGGGGCGAAGTTGATCCGGTACCCCAGCTCGTCGTCTCCGGTCTGCGTCTCGCGCAGCGAGGAGAGGCCGAGGTCGAGGGCGGTGTCCGCCGGCACGTCGCTCGTCAGGTTTTCCCGCATCTGGGAGAAGCCCCTGGAGATCGTCTCGTCGGCCCCCTTCTCCTTGGCCAGCTCGGCCTGTACGTACCTTGAGAAGAACGAGCTGAGCCGGGGGCGCTCGGCGCCGCCGGTGAACATGGCGAAGAGGAACCGCTTGAACACCGTCGCGGGCTGGTCCGGTGGGAGCTGGATCTCTTCGTGCCGGCGCGCCCGGCGGACCAGGTCGGGGAGCGAGAGGAGCGCGGCGGGGTTGGCCGACTCGCGTCCGGCGCGATCGAAGAGGACGGCGGCGTCGGGGTAGCGCCGCACGAGGAGGAGGTTCTGGCCGGCCTGCTGCAAGGCGGAGGCGCGGGCCTTCGGGTCCGCGAACCGGCGCTCGCCTTCCTGCACCGCGGCTTCGGGTCCCTCGGTGGCCGCCATGGCGACCAGGGCGAGCACCGAGCCGGTCTGCGAATCCTTCATCTCCGCCGCGAGCTTCCTGGCCTCCTCGAAGCGGCTGGCCCGCACCAGGGCGACGAGGAGGTTCTCGTCCATGCCATGGTCCTTGAGGTCCTTGCGCAGCGCCTGGTACTCGGCGATGGCGGCGGGCAGGTCCGCCTCCGGGGTGTAGCGGCGGCCCCTGGCGTCGTACTCCAGGAGGATGGCGAGATCGGCGCGCGCGGTCCCGTCCTGCGGGTCGAGCTCGCGGGCCTTGCGGTAGGCGGCCACGGCGCCGTTGCGGTCGTAGCCGGGACGCAGGCGGCGGCCGAGCTCGTCGTGCTGCAGCACCCAGCCGAGGGTGCGCCAGGCCGCGGCGAGCTTGGGCTCGAGCAGCGTCGCCCGGCGCGCCTCGCGCCGGGCCGCCTCGCCCATGCCCCCGGCGAGCAGCGCCCGGGCGACCCGGGAGCGGGGGAGGGCCTTCTGGGGCGACAGGGCGGCCAGGCGCTCCAGCTCCTGGAGCGCCTCCCGCACCCGGCCGGCGTCGAGGTGGGCCTCGCCGGCCTGATCGAACATCAGCAGCGTGTTTTTATCCTGCAACGCCTCGCGCACGCCCTTGCGCACCGCCTCGTACTCCCGGGCCGTGATGCGCCGCTGGCCGGTGTCCAGACGGAAGTTGGCGGTGACGACGTTGTCGGCTCCGGCGGCGTACGACTCGGCGAGCACGACGGTGCCGAAATGCCGGGTGCGGGCGGCCGGCAGCGGTTGGGGAACATAGCCCGCGGGCGGCACCAGCCGGTAGCGCACCTCGAGCTGCAAGGGCTGGCGGAAGACGTAGTCGGACCGCCGGGGCTCGGGAAGGGCGCCCTCCTTCGTGCCGGAGCCGCCCACCAGGTCGGCGGGCAGTTGGGTGAGCAGCGAGGCGGGATTGATCCCCACGGCGGCGTTGCGTGCGTCGGTGAAGCCGCGGCGGGCGTTCTTGAGCTCCACCCGCATGCGCAGCGGCGCCGTCAGGTCCGCGGGCTTGGAGTGCTCCAGCGAGGCGACGTCCTCGGCCAGATAGTAGCTGGCGGCATACTCCTTGAGGGCCTTCCTGATCTCGTCGTCGGCCTGCTGGGCGTAGAAGGCGCGCAGGGCGCGCTCGGGGGCGCCGAAGAAGTCGGTGGTCTCGACGACTTTCGACGGCCCGAGGTCGGCGAGCAGGAACTCGCGGGTCTCCACCTCGCGGTTGTCGGCCGAGGTGGACTCCGGCGTGCGCGTCAGGCCGGTGGCCGTGGGGCTCGCGATCAGCGCCAGCCGCCCCTCGTCGGCCAGCGGCAGCTCGCCCGCCCTGGCGAAAGGATCGGTGGGATCGATCCACAGCGCCGGCGTGCCGGGCACCACGACGATGGCGTGGTTGAAGGTGCCGAAGCCGGGCAGCGACTCCTCGACGTCGGCGTCGTCCTCGCCGGCGTTCAGCAGGGCGACGTAGGCCGGAATGTCCGAGGCCCGCAGCATGCCGGTGAGCAGGACCGCCTTGTCCTTGCAGTCGCCGAAGCGGCGGCGCAGGGTCTCGGCGGGCTTGCGGGGGATCATTCCTCCCTCGCCCAGCTCGATGCCCGTGTAGCGCACCTCCTGGCCCAGGCGCGCCAGGTAGAGGTTGATCAGGTCGAGCTGCGAGGGCGCGTCGCCCTTGACCGCCGAGGTCGCGGAACGCATGAAGGCGGTGAGGTCCGCGCCGCTCAGGGCCTTGTCCACCAGCTCCGAGTAGCGCCGGGCGAGGTCCCCCCAGGAGCGGCCGGTGGAGAAGGCGACGTAGGCCGTGCGCGGTGTGTCGGACGGCAGGCCCGGCTCGGGGTCGTCCTCCGGCTCCAGGTCGTGGATCTCGATGTCCACCCGGCGCCTGCCGCCGGCCACGGTCTCCTTCCGGCGGGCGTCGGGAAGCTCTCGCACAACCCAGCGCAGGGGCGTCTCGGCGGGCGCCTCCAGCGCCAGGCGGGAGACGAGCACCGGCACGCCGAGGTCGAGGCCGTGCAGGCGCACGACACCCCCCTCGAAGAAGGGGCTCTGGTCGCGCACGGTCACCTGCTGCTCTACCACCGCTCCCGGCCGGGTCGCCGGCAGGGGCGCGCGCAGCAGCCTCCCGTCCTCGAACATGTCGGGAGAGCTCTGGGCGCTGGCGTTCTCGGTGATCGTCGTGGGGTCGAGGAGATGCTCGGCGCCGTCCGGCGTGATCACCCGCGCCCGGATCTCCGGCCGCGACTGGTGCCAGGGCGCCCAGCCCTCCTCGACGGTAGACCAGCTTTCGTGGGCGCTGGCGGCGAGGATCTTGTAGACCAGCCGCTGGCTGAAGGTTGCACGCCCGGCCGCGTCGAAGCTGTAGCTCGCCTCGGCGAGCAGCACGACGACGTCGTCCCCCTCCTCGCTCGCGACTTTCGCGGCGGCGCGGGCCATCGCCGGAGCGGCGGCGCTGAAAGGCGCGCCGTCCCACGGTTGAGCCGGCTCGGCCTGCTTTGCCGGGGCCGTCTGCCTTGCCGGAGCCATGGGCCTTGCCTGGGCCGGGGGGAGCCACAGGGCGAGCAGCGCACCGGCGAGAAGAACCAGTTTCCAGGGGTGGCGGCGCGGGAACGGCGGTCGAATGCGGGACATCACATCTCCTGGCCAGGCGAGGGAGGGCCTGGAGGACCTTTCATGGCATCTTAGCATGTGGGTTTCCGGGGCTCCCGAATGGAACGTATAGAATCCGCCACGGTCAACCCTTCGGATGAATGTGCTCCAGGGCTTCGATCCATTTCGGTGGAGGGATCTCATGATCTCCAATCGCTTCCTTCCGGTCTCCACGCTAGTGGCTATCGCGCTGCTGTCCCCGGGTCTCGCCGCACCGGCGATGGCCACCAGCTTCGTCCCGATGACGGACGAGGCGCTCGTCGACCAGGCGCCCGCCGCCGCCGTGGTGCGCATCCTGGCGGTCGAAGCCGGCGCCGCCTTTTCCACCGAGTACCGGGTCGAGGTCGAGCAGCGTCTCAAGGGACGGCTTCCCGAAGCCACCCTGCGGGTGCGGGTCATCGGCGGCGGCGGACCGAACGGGCTTTCACTTCATATATACGGCGCTCCGCGCTTTGCCGTCGGCGAGCGCGCGCTGCTGCTGCTGGAGCCGGTCGCGGGCGGCGCCTTTCGTCCCGTCCAGCTTTTCCTCGGGGTTTTCCACGAGGTCTCGAGCGCGGGCCGCCGCTTCGCCGTGCGCGACCTGGCGCGGACGAGCGAAGTGCGGGTCTCGGCGGACGGCAAGGTGGCCGCGGGGCCGCCTCAGGCCGAACGCCCGCGCGATTTCGACGCCTTCGCCCGCTGGATCGCGGCGCGCGCCACGGGGGCCGCGAAGCCGGCTGATTACCGGTTCGGCGATCTGGTGGGCGAAAAATTCACTCTCTTCACGGACCCCAACGATCATCTCAACCTGCGCTGGTTCACCTTCGACCAGGGCGGCCGCGTCAACTGGAAGGCCTTCGCCACCGGCCAGAAGGGCGTGCCCGGAGGGGGCTACGCCCAGTTCCAGGCCGGCCTCGCGGCCTGGACGGCCGAGCCCCAGACCCCGATCGACTACCGCTATGCCGGCACCACCTCCAACAGCTCCGCCCTGGACCAGGTGGACGGCGTCAACGAGATCGTCTTCAACGATCCCAAGGATCTGATCGGCCCCTTCAGTTGCAGCGCCGGCGGCGTCCTGGCCATCGGCGGACCTTTCTTCACCACCTCGACCCTCTCCTTCCAGGGGCGGGCGTTTCACCAGATCGTCGAGGCCGACGTCGTCGTCAGCAATGGGCTGGAGTGTTTCTTCGCCCACAGCCACAACGCCGCGAAGGCCGCGGAGGAGATCTTCGGCCACGAGCTCGGCCACACTCTCGGGCTGGGCCACTCCTGCGGCGACAGCCGGAGCCCCGCCTGCTCGGCCGACCCCGCTTTCGACGCGGCGCTGATGCGCGCCTTCGTGCACGACGACGGCCGCGGCGCCCGGCTCGGGGAGGACGACAAGGCGGGAGCGCGCGCTCTCTACGCCGAGGCGGCGCCTCTCGCCGCGCCCGACCATCTGGCCGCCGGCGTCGTCTCTCCCACGGAGGTGCGGCTCACCTGGAGCGACGAATCGACCGACGAGACCGAGTTCCGCGTCGAGGTCCAGTCACCGGATACCGGCTTCGTCGACGTGGGCGCCGTCGCCGCGGACTCCACCCAGGCCCTGATCCAGGGGCTGCATCCCGCGACCCTCTACGCCTTCCGGGTGCGGGCCTCGCGCTCCGGGGCCTTCTCGCCGTACTCCAACGCCGTCAGCCTGGCGACCGACGCTCTCCCCGGGGCCTGCGTGCCGACCGGCACGGCCCTCTGCATCCGCGGGCGGTTTCAGGTGAGCGTGGCCTGGAAGGCTTCGAGCACCTCGTTCGGCGCCGGCCAGGTGATGCCGGTGGGCTCCGCCGACTCGGGGCTCTTCTGGTTCACCAGCCCGGACAATCTGGAGCTGCTGGTCAAGGTGCTCGACGGCTGCCCTCTCAATCAGCACTTCTGGGTCTACACCGGCCCCGCCACCGACGCCCGGCTCACGCTCACGGTGATCGACACGCGGACCGGCAAGGTCCGCGTCTACGTCAACCCGTTGGGGGTGGTGGCGGGGGCCACCACGGACACGGAGGCCTTCGCCACCTGTCCGTAGAAGCTCAGCTCAATTCGACGGCGGGCTCGCCGCGGTCCAGCGCCCGGTTGAGGCTCTGGACGATGGCGTAGACCTGGGAACGGGTGATTTTCGAGCCCGGCCCCGCCTGCTCGACACGGAGGAGGGTGGCGTGGGCGAGACGCACCGGCAGGGCGTTGAAGGCGACGATTCCGCGCTCGGTCCCGGCGGTCTGGAGGGTCAGCACGTAGTCGACCGCCTGCTGAAGATCGCGGCGGGCGAGATCCAGCACCTCGGCGCGGTCGGTCCCCTCCGGCAGATAGCGCCGGCCCTGGGTGGCGTCGGAGGCCGAGTCCTTGAGGATGTTGACGAGCTGGAGCCCCTCGCCGAAGGCGCGCGCCCGTTCCCGCAGGGCCGGAGCGACGGCGGCCACCGCCGGCCGGCCGAGGATGAAGAGCTCGGTCAGCAGCTCGCCCACGATGCCCGCCACGGTGTAGCAGTAGGCCTGGAGGTCGGCGACGTCGCGCAGGCGCAGCTCGCCGTCGTCCCCGGTGCGGGCGACGAAGCCCGCCATGCCGTGGGCGGTGCGCACCGTGTGCTCGCGGATCAGCGCCACGGCCTCCGGCGCCAGGGCCAGGAAGGACTCGAAGACGAAGGGCACCGCCGCCAGCAGCTCCCGGTATCCGCTCTGGTCGACGGGGACCTCCTCGGCCCACAGGGCCGCGACGGCGGCGATCTCCTCCCGGTCCGGAGTCTCCAGGATCTGGATGAAGCGCTCCAGGGCGGCGATGCGCAACGCCCGGGGCCAGGCGGCGGCGTCCTCGAACGTGTCGGCGATGCGGAAGAGGAGATAGGAGATCGTCACCTCGCGGCGGGTGGGCTCGGGCAGCAGGGGAATGGCGAGGGCGAACGTCCGGCTGGTGGCGATCAGGAGCTGCTCCAGATCGGGTTCCCGCCAGGTGGTTTGGGGTGTCGTCTCCGGCTGCACGGCCAGAGGATAGCACCCCTCGAAAGCCGCTAAAGCACTTCGGTACCGGCTGCTTCCTCGGTCGTTTCCTCGCTACGCAGAGCCCGCGCGAGCAGGCCGGGAGTGAGGCCGTTGGCGAGCAGCGACGGAATGCCGAGGCCGGCCAGCTCCAGCGCCGTTTCCAGGCGATGGCGCATGCCGCCCGTGACGTCCGTGCCGGCCGGAGCGCCGATGGATTCCAGGGCCTCGTCGAAGGTCGCGGCGGTGACCCGCGGCACGGTGCGCCCGCCGGAATCCCAGAGACCGTCGGTCTCGCCGAGCCAGATCGCGCGGCGGATGCGAAGTCCGCGACTCTGGAGGCGGGGAGCCAGCAGGCGGAAGAGGCGCTCGGTGGAGCAGATCGAGGCGCCCCACTCGCGGTCGAGCACCACGTCGCCGTAGAGCACCGGCAGCAGCCCGCGCTCCAAGGCCAGAAGCAGGGGCTCCAGGTCGATCTCGACCGGCTGCCCCGCCACGGCCACCACGCAGCTCGACGGCGCGAGGGAGAAGGCGGGAGTGCCGGCCTCGATCAAGGCGGCGACGACGAGGCGATGAAGCGCGGCGGCCCGCTCCTGCGTGGCGCAGGCGCCCGCGAGCTGGTCGGGGGAAAGGGGGCCCCGGCCGACGCCGTGGCGCTGGGCGGCGACGTGGCCGAAGGAGCCGCTGCCGTGGGCCACCACGAGGCGGCAGGGGGCGTCCTTCAGGCCTTCAGCGATCTCCCCCGCGAGGCGGCCGATCACCTCGCGCCGGGGCGTCTCCTCCCGGGCCTTCTCGGTGATCAGGCTGCCGCCGAGCTTGAGAAGGAAAAGGTCAGGCATTGCCAGGAGATTTCCGCACCGTCAAGACCCTCATCACCCCGGCCCTCTTCTCCCAGCCTCCCCCCCGCCCGCCGGGAGAAGAGGGAGAACAGCCAAGAGAGATTCCGCCTTTGTTGGTCTTCCGGCTCCCCTCTCTCCCGGCCGGTGGGGGGGAGGCTGGGAGAGAGGGGCTGGGGGAGTGAGGGTCTCGAAGCGGCGGACAGAGGTCCGTCCACCCAAAAGGGTCGGCGTCAAGATCCGGCTCACGTCGAATCTCACCTTCGAGACACCCTAGAACAAATGCTCCGTCTCCCGGTCCGGCCCGTCCCCGACGCCGTCGCGGATCACGAAGCCCACGGCCGGGAGGTCCTCCAGGCGGTCGGCGACGTCGTCCTCGGCTTCCGGGTCGCAGATGACGTGGACGTTGGCGCCCGCGTCCATGGTGGCCCAGGCGGCGAGCCCTTCCTGGCGCAGCTCGCGCACGGCGCGCAGCACGGCGATCGTCCCCGGGCTCCAGTAGAAGACCGGCGGATGGGAGGACATGGCGATCAGGTGGAGGTCGACCGCCTCTTCCTCCAGCACCGGCCCGAGGGCCGCGAGGTCGCGCTTGCGGAGGGCCCGGCGCACCTTGTCGAGCCGCTCGGGCAGCAGCTCCTGGCGCTTGGAGTAGTAGGGGCTGGTAAGGGCGCGGCGGTGGCCGTCGAGCGAGGAGACGGTCTTGGGGCCGATCTCCACCACCGCGATGACGTCCCGCAGCTCCCAGTGGTCGGCTTCGAACAGCGGCTTGGCGTAGCTGCCGTCGTCGTCGCCCTTGGTCTCGCCCTTGGGCGCCGCCCACTCGACGTAGCCGCCGTAGACCGAGCGGCTGGCGGAGCCCGAGCCGCTGCGGCGGGCGAGCAGGGAGAGCTCGGCGTCCGTCGCCTTCTTCTCGAAGGCTCCGGCGGCGGCCAGGGTCAGCGCGGCGAAGCCGGAGGCGGAGGAGGCGAGGCCTCCGGCCGTGGGGAAGGTGTTGCGGGTGGCGACCCGCACGGCCTCCTTGCGGCCGGCCCAGAGGCGGACGCGGTCCAGATGCTCGCGCACCCGGCGGTCGAACTCGGGGCTGAGGCTGCCGAAGCCGCCATGGGGCTCGGCGAGCCACACCTCGTCCTGGCCCTCGTGCCCCAGCGTTTCGACGGTGCAGAGGGTGACGCAACTGTCGAGGGTCATGGAAATCGACGAGTTGAGGGGCAGCGCGCGGTCGAGGTCGCGGGCGCCCCAGTACTTGATGAAGGCGATGTTGGCCGGCGCGGATACGGTGGCCTTGCTCATGCGTCGGTCTCCCGGCGGAGCCCGTCGGCTCCAAGACGAACAGAGTGGAAAGACAGTGACTGGAGGAACGGCCAGGCGGCGATCCTTTCAGTTTCGGGATGATAGACCAGAACGGAGCCGGCGCCCGGCCCGGAGAGCGAGCCGGCGCCTGAAATCTTGGCGGCGCCGCCTTCGGCCTCGACCCGGCGGACGAGGCGGCGGGCCTCCTCGGGCACCACTCCCAGCTCTTCCAGGCAGGCCTGGCACTCGCGGATCAGGTCCACGGTGACCGCGGCGTCCTCCGCCGGCCGCTCGAGCTGGGCGCGGAAGCCCCGGGTGGCCGCCTCGATACGGTCCAGCAGGCGCTCGTGGGCGGCGGGGTCCCGGTCGCGGCGGGCGCGGACGGCGGCGACGACGGCGCCGGTCGATTCGGCCGGCGTGCCCGTGTCGAAGACCCGCAGCCGCCGCAGAAGGGGAGAGGTGGCCGCGAGGCGCTCCGTTTCCAGTCCTCCCCCCGTCAGCTTGCGCGCCCAGAGGAGACCGCCGAACAGCACGGTGGCGCTGTCCACCCCCGAGGGAAGGCCGTGCTGGCGGCGCTCGACCTCCAGGGCCAGCCCCTCGATGCGCAGGGGGTCGAGGGGCTGGCCGCGGAAAGCGAGACAGCCGGCGATCACCCCCACGGCCGTGGCCGCCGAGCTGCCGAAGCCCGAGCCGATGGGCAGCTCGGACTCCACCCGCAGGGTCAGGCCCGGGAGATATCCCTGCTGTTCTCCCTCTTCTCCCGGTGAGGGGGGTTGGGAGGGGGCGGGAGAAGAGGGCCGGGGTGATGAGGGTCTTTCTCCCTCTTCTCCCGGCGGGCGGGGGGGAGGCTGGGAGAAGAGGGCCGGGGTGATGAGGGTCTTGGGTGGGGGAGCGGAGAGCGTCTCCGCCGCCTCTCCCAGAGCCACCTTCACCACGTGGGCGGGATCCTCCCGCTGCACGGCGCGAAAGCGCTCGGGGGCGGGCTCGCGGGAGTAGGCGTGCCAGCTCTCCCGCACCGAATGGGCGTAGGCGCGCAGGACCTCCCACGAGGTCTCTTCCAGGTGGCCGAGGCCGGGAAGATCGAGGAGGATCGTGCCGTCCGCGCGGGGAGCGACGCGGACGGTGAGCCGCAGGTCGAGGGCCGCGACGAGCGCCGGGCGGCCGTAGACCACCGCGTGCTCGCCCATCAGGATCAGCTTGCCGGGAGCGGAGACGGCGACGGGGGACGCCGCCGGCTCCTTCGTCGTGCCCGAGGAGAACGCGCGAGAGAGCAGCCGGGCCTCGACCTAGATGAGCAGGTTGGAAATCTCGCCGCGCCCGAGCTTCTCGTGGGCCCGCGCCAGATCGTTGGAGGTGAAGGCGGCCATCAGCGACAGCTCGCCAGCGAGGACCACGGCGCCGAGGATCTCCGCCAGCCGGGCCACGGCCTCGCCGCGGCGTTCCGGGTCGGGGGAGACGCCGAGCAGGGCGAGGGCCTCGCGCTGGGTGTCGAGCGCCGTGCCGCCGCCGATGGCGCCGAGGGGAACGTCGGGCATGAAGATCGATGCGAACACCGAATCCGGCCCCCGCGACTCGATGCAGGTGATGCCCATCGAGCCCTCGACGACGTGAGCCGGGTCCTGCCCGGTGGCGATGAAGAACGCCGCCAGCACGTTGGCGTAGTGGGCGTTGAACCCCAGGGAGCCGGCGGCGATCGAGCCCAGGAGGTTCTTGCGGTACTGCACCTCGACGAGGCTGCGGGCGTCGGTCTTGAGTATGTGATGGAGGATGGGGGCGTCGAGCAGGACCTCGGCGTAGATGCGTTTGCCGCGGCCCTCCTGGAAGTTGACGTGGGCCGCCTTCTTGTCCACGCAGTAGTTGCCGGAGAGACCGATGCAAGGTACGCCCGTCGCCGGCTCGATCAGCTCGTTGACCACCCGGTCGCAGGCGATGGTCGCCATGTTCATGCCCATGGCGTCGCCGGTGTCGAAGCGGAAGCGCAGGAAGACCGTGGTGCCGAAGACGTAGGGGCGCACCTCGAGCAGCCGCAGAAAGCGGCTGGTCGACTCGGTGAGCGCGCGGACCTCCTCCTCGTGCTCCTGGATCCATTGCACGAAGGCCTGGGTCTGGACGATGCCGGAGGTGCGGAAGACGGGGGCGCGGGTCATGCCCACGTCCTCGATCCGCACCACGGCGCCCCCGGCCTCCCGCAGGGCGGCGCAACCGCGGTTCGTGCTCGCCACCAGGGCGGCCTCGGTGGTGGCGAGCGGCACGTAGAAATCGCCGTCCGCGTATTTGCCCCGCACCTTCAGCGGCCCCACGACGCCCATGGGGATCTGGGCGACGCCGATGAAGTTCTCGCAGTTGCGGCGGGAGGCCCGCTGGACGTCCAGCGAATGGTGGCCGATGTTGGAAAGCTCCGTGCGGGTCAGCTCCTCCAGGGCCTGGCGGCGGATCTCGGCCGCCTCTTCCGGAGTGAGGTCCCTGGGGAGCTCGTGAAAGCGGCGATCCCCATCCACCAGCGAGCGGACCAGCTCGTCGCGGGTGAGGGGTACGGAAGCGGCTGGATTGGCCATCTTGCTCATCTTATGACCCTTTTAGGAGCGGCACGCGTTGGAGCTCCGCGATGGTTTTCACTCCGAGGCAGAACATACAGATCTTGAGCTCCCGGACGGTGCGCCGCACCTTCTCGGCCACCTTCTCGGGAGAAACGGTTGCCGGCTCCAGGAAAGGGTACGCCATTCCCACCAGGTCGGCTCCCAGGGCGATGCACTTGGCGGCGTCGAGACCGTTGCGCACCCCGCCGCTGCCGATGACCGTCAGTCCCGCGACCCGCCGGACCTGGCGGATCGATTCCGGCGTCGGGATTCCCCAGCCTGCAAACAGCTCGCCGATCGCGAGGTCGCCGGCCCGCTGCGCCTCGATGCGCGCCCAGCTCGTGCCGCCCACGCCGGCCGTATCGACGATTCGTACCCCGACGCCCGCCAGGGCGCGGGCCGTGGTCTCGGAGATGCCGCAGCCGATCTCCTTGACCACCACCGGCACGCCAACTTCGGCGACTACGGTGCCGATCTGGGCCAGCAGGCCGGCGAAGTTGCACTGTCCCTCGGGCTGGATGGCTTCCTGGAGGGGGTTCAAGTGGAGGATCAGGGCGTCGGCCCCGATCATCGCCACCGCGTCGCGGCACGCCTGGACGCCCATGCCGTAGTTGAGCTGGACGGCGCCCAGGTTGGCCAGCAGGACGGCCTTGGGGGCGACCTCGCGAACGCGGAAGCTATCCGCTTTGCTGGGGTCCTCCAGCGCCTTGCGCTGGGAGCCGACCCCCACCGCGACGCCGGCGGTTTCGGCTCCGGCCGCCAGGTTGCGGTTGATCTGCCCGGCCGTCGCGGTGCCGCCGGTCATGCTGGAGATGAGGAGGGGCGCCGCCAGGCGCCGGCCCAGGAAGCTCACGCCGGTGTCGATCGAGTCGAGATCGATCTCCGGCAGCGCCGCGTTGTCGAAGCGGTAGTCGTCGAAGAAGTTCCGCCCGAGCTGCATGCGCTCCTCGAGGGCGAGCCGGATGTGCTCCAGCTTGCGGTCGCGCTCGGGAGCGTCCGCGGAAGCCGTGGCTTCCGCCGCCAGGGCTGCCATGCCGGCCGGGGTGCTCACTGCTCGCGCTCTCGCAGGTAGTCGATCAGCCCGGCGAGGAACAGCCGGCCGTCGGCGGCGAGGTCGAAGGGGGCGAGGGCGGCCAGCGCCGTACCGGCGGTGCGCAGCCGCTCGGCGATCATGCCGGTCACGGCGGCGCGGGCGCCGGTCTCCTCCAGCACGCGCAGGGCCGCCGCCACCTGGGCCGCCGTGGCGTCCGGGTTGCCGAGGGCGGCCTCCAGCACCTGGCGCTGGCCGACGGTCGCCGCCTCCCGGGCGCGGTGAATGAGGAAGGTGTACTTGCCCTCCCGCAGGTCGGCGTCCACCGGTTTGCCCACGGTGCCCGCGTCGCCGAACATCCCCAGCAGGTCGTCCTGGAGCTGGAAGGCCTCGCCCACCGCGGCGCCGTAGCGGGAAAGGTCGGCGAAGGCCGCGGCCGGCGCTCCGGCGAGCAGGGCTCCGAGCTGGATGGGGCGCTCGCAGGTGTAGCGACCGGACTTGAGGCGCAGCACCCGCAGCAGCTCCTCCTCCGTTCCCGCCCGCCGCTGCGCCACGAGGATCTCCAGGTACTGGCCGCCCACCACCTCCTGGCACATGGCGCAGAAGCAGCGGGCGAGCTCGCCATGGCTCCTGGGGAAGGCGGGAGCGGCCAGCTCCACGGCCCAGCTCTGGGCGAGGTCGCCCAGCAGGATGGCGACCGAGCGCCCGAAGTCCGCGGCGTCGCCCTTGAGGCCACGGGCCTGATGGGCGTCGCGGAAGCGCACGTGCGCCGCCGGCAGGCCGCGCCGGACCTCGGCGTGGTCCATGATGTCGTCGTGAATCAGAAGGTAAGTGTGGAGCAGCTCCGTGGCCAGGGCCAGGGGGAGGGCTTCGTCCTCGCTGGTGCCGCCGAAGGCGCGGTAGGAGAAGTACACCAGGGCCGGGCGCAGCCGCTTGCCGCCGTGGGTGGCGAGCTGGCCCACGCCGTCGATCAGCTCCAGCATCTCGGGCGATTCGCCGGCCGCCGCTTCCTGGCGCCGCGACTCCAGCCAGGCGGCCAGACGGCGCTCCAGCACGGTCCGGAAACCGCCGAGGAGATCATGGAAACTGTCAGGCACCGCCGGGGGCCGGTCGGTCGCCAGTGCCTCTGTGGATAGTCCCATGCCGTCGTCGTACCCCGGTTCCCTTGGTTCCGTTGTGATCCTGCTGGCTCGCAAGTGAGGTGGGAAGAATTGCCCGACCCCGCAAAGCATAACCGAAAACAACCCGGCGGCGTCGCTGGCCGGTACAAGGGTGATTGTAGGCGAAAGAACTTTGCGATGCAAAGCCGGGGAGAAGGAACTACACCCGCACCGTTTCTCGACAGTCGCCAGCCTCGTAATGTAGAGACGCCCCGTGGCGGGGGGAACCCCCGGTGGGGGCGTCTCCGAGGCGGCGATAACACCCGACACCTCGAAGACTGTCCGCGGGCACAGGGCTCCTGGATTTGCCTTGGAGCCGCCGGGACGATTTCTTCCCGATTGAACCGTTGTCGCCGCTACGGAGACGCCCCCACCGGGGGTTCCCCCCGCCACGGGGCGTCTCTACAGTGAGATGCCGGGTAGGGGGAATGGGGCGATGGGAGAAGAGGGCCGGGGTGATGAGGGTCTTGGGCGGGGGCACTCTGCGATACTTTGCACCCCACTTCTTGGAGGAACCCCACCATGCCCCTCGACCTCTACACCGTGGACGCCTTCGCGGACCGCGCCTTCGCCGGCAACCCGGCGGCGGTCTGCCTGTTGCCCGAGCCCCGCGAGGCGGCCTGGATGCAGTCCGTCGCCCGGGAGATGAACCTCTCCGAGACCGCCTTCCTTCATCCCCAGACCACGCCGGAAAGCGGCTGGAGCCTGCGGTGGTTCACGCCCGCCATCGAGGTGGAGCTGTGCGGCCATGCCACGCTGGCGAGCGCCCATGTGCTGTGGCGGTCGGGTCGGCTGGCGGCCGGAGAAACGGCGCGGTTCCATACTCTCAGCGGCGTCCTCACGGCCGAGCAACGGGGGGAGTGGATCGAGCTTGATTTTCCCGCCCGCTCGGCGGCCGAGACCGCGCCGCCCGAGGGTCTCGTCGACCTCATGGGCGGGGAGGCGGTGTTCGTAGGGAAGAGCCGTTACGACTATCTGATGGAGCTGCCGTCGGAAGCCGCCGTCCGCGCCGCCGCTCCGGACCCGCGGCGTCTCGCGGCGCTGCCGGTGCGGGGCGTCATGGTCACGGCCCGGGCGTCGGCGGGAGGACCCTACGACTTCGTCTCCCGCTTCTTCGCCCCGGGGTCGGGCGTCGACGAGGACCCGGTGACCGGCTCCGCCCACTGCACCCTGGGACCCTACTGGGCGCCGCGCCTGGGGAAGACCGAGCTTCTCGCCTATCAGGCGTCAGCCCGCGGCGGCGTTCTCCGGGTCCGCGTTGAAGGGGAGCGGGTCAGGCTCGGCGGGCAGGCGGTCACCATTCTGGAGGGCCGCCTGCTCGCCGATTGAGCCGCGATGGCTTTACTCCTCAGCGCTCGCGGTCATCGCCCGGCGGCTCTTCGGGCCGCAAGGCGCGCGCCAGCGTATCGTGGAGATAGCGCAGGAAACGGTGGAAGCCGTCCAGCATCTCGCTCATCGCCCGCTCCTCCTCCGGCGGCAGCGCCTGCTGCCGGCCGAGGATGTGCTGCACGGCCAGGCGATCGCTCGCGGGAGCGCCGCCGGGCGAAGCGTTCGCGCCCTCCTCCTCGCTGCCTCCGGCGCCCTCGCCTCGGCGCCGCATCCCTTCGGGCCTGCCATTGATGATCTGAATGGCGTTGTGCAGATCGTTCAGGTCGCAGCCGAGAGTGTCCAGGATTTTCTCCAGGGTCTCGAGCGACGGCCGCTGCCGGCCGGTTTCATAAGCCGAGAGCATGCCCTTGGTGATGCCGGCGGCCTCGGCCACCTCGTACTGCTTCCTGCCGCGCCGGTCTCGCAGCCACCGCAGAGCCTGGCCGAGACCGTTCAAGATGAGTTTGCGCACGATGCCTATCTCCTCAGATCCCTTCAGGGATCGTGGTGGGTCAGTTCCGTCACCCTGCACGCAGCATAGGCGTAACGTGAGCGTAAGTCAAGCCACCGAGAGGCGTAACCAAAGGTCGTCTCCACACCCCCGCGTGCTGCTTGCAAGGTGCACAGCCTACCCTACGGCGCAGACGCCGGGGAGGCTGGCGTGTCCGGAGATCGGATTTACAACGGAAGCGATGCGGAAAGGTAAGAGGCAGGGGCCGGCGAGGAGGAGGAATCCCGTCGATGGGCTATAGTTTTGAGTTACCAGGGAGCCGCCTTCGGCGGAGCCGGCGACGGTTGGAGGATCGCCTCTCTTGGAACCGCCCGGCGGCCGGGTTTGCCGGACCCTGCCACCGAGAATCTGAGCAAGGATCGCGCCAACGCGACTTTGGAGGACCCGATGGAGATCAGGAAGGTCGGCGTCGTGGGCGCCGGGGTGATGGGAGTCGGCTTGGGGCAGAGCCTGGCGCAGGCGGGGCTCGAGGCGGTCCTGGTGGACGTCTCCGAGGACGTCCTGAACCATGCCCGGGAGGAGATCCGCCAGGGGCTGCGGTTTCAGGGGATGTTTCAGAAGAGCGAGAAGCGGGAGGATTCCAAGACCGTCCTTAGCCGGATCTGCTTCACCACCGATCTCGCCGCCCTCGCGGAGGTCGACTTCCTCATCGAGAACGTTCCCGAGAAGTGGGAGATCAAGCGCGACGTCTATCCCAAGCTCGACGCCGTCTGCCCGCCGCGCGCCGTGTTCGCCGTCAACACCTCGTGCATCTCCATCACCCGCGTCGCCGCCCTCACCCGGCGGGCCGACCGGGTGCTCGGCATGCACTTCATGAATCCGGTTCCCCTGAAGCCCATGGTGGAGGTGATCCGCGCTCATCACACCAGCGACGAGACCCTGGAGACCGCCCGCCAGCTCCTGCGCCAGATGGGGAAGGACTGCATCGTCGTGGGCGACCTGCCCGGCTTCGTCTCCAACCGCATCCTGATGCTCACCGTCAACGAAGCGGTCTGCGTGCTCCAGGACGGCGTCGCCACCGCCGAGCAGGTGGACCAGCTTTTCAAAACCTGTTTCGGGCACAAGATGGGGCCCCTCGAAACCGCCGATCTCATCGGGCTCGACACGATCCTCTACTCGATCGAAGTGCTCTACGACAGCTACGCGGACTCGAAGTTCCGCCCTTCGCCCCTGCTGCGGAAGATGGTCGACGCCGGCCTTCTCGGCCGCAAGAGCGGCAAGGGTTTCTACGATTACAACCTCGGCAGCTAGGATTGCACCATGGACGACACTCAGCTCAAGATCAAGGAATTCCTGTCGCGGTTCTTCAAGAGCCACGACCTGAAAGTAGACGAGGACATCTTCTCCCTGGGCTTCGTGAGCTCGCTGCTCGCCATGCAGCTCGTCGCCTTCGTCGAGAAGGAGTTCGACATCCAGGTCGAGGACGCCGACCTCGACCTCGACAACTTCCGCTCCATCCAGGCGATCTCCGATCTCGTCGCGCGCAAGAGCGCGCCGGCGCCGGCCTGAAGGAACGGCTCATGCGGCTCGAGCTCACGGCCGGGCAGCGCGCGGCGCGCGATGAGTTTCGTGGCTTCGTGGCGGCGGAGATCCTGCCCCACGCCGATCGCTGGGACCGGGAAGCGGCCATCTCGCCCCAGGTGATCGAGGCCCTGCGGGCTCAGGGGTATCTCGGCTCGAACGTCACGGAAAAGTTCGGCGGCGTGGGCCGCGACATGATCACCTACGGTCTGCTCACCGAGGAGATCGGCCGCGGCTGCTCCTCCGTGCGTTCGCTGTTGACCGTGCACGACATGGTCGCCCACGCCATCCAGCGCTGGGGGAGCGCCGGGCAGCGCGAGCGGTTCCTGCCGGCCCTCGCTCGCGCCGAGGTGCTGGCCGCCCTGGCCCTCTCCGAGCCGAACGCCGGCAGCGACGCCGCCGGCGTCGAGACCACGGCCGTGAGATCCGGCGACGGCTGGGTGCTCGACGGCCGCAAGAAGTGGACGACCTTCGGCCAGATTGCGGGCCTCTTCCTCGTGCTCGCTCGCTCCGAAGGCCAGCCCACCGCCTTCCTGGTCGAGAGGGAAACCCCCGGGCTCACCGTCGAGCCGCTTCAGGGAGTCTGGGGCACCCGCGCCTCCCAACTCGCCGAGATCACCTTCGCGGACTGCCACGTCCCGCACGGCAACTTGATCGGGCGCCCCGGCTTCGGCCTCTCTCACGTCATCGCCGCCGCCCTGGAGCATGGGCGCTACAGCGTTGCCTGGGGGGCCGTGGGCATCGGCCAGGCGTGCCTCGAAGCCTGCCGCGGCTACACCGCGGAGCGCCGGCAGTTCGGGGTGCCTCTCGCCGACCATCAGCTCATCCGCCGCCTGTTGACGGACATGATCGTCAACGTCCGCGCCGCCCGGCTCCTCTGCCTGCGGGCCGGCTGGCTACGCGACCAGCGCGACCCCGCCGCCGCCATGGAAGGCATGGCGGCGAAGTACTTCGCCTCCACCATGGCCGTGCGTGCCGCCAACGACGCCGTACAGATCCACGGCGCCAACGGCATGAGCGACACATATCCCGTCGGCCGCTATCTGCGCGACGCCAAGGTGACCGAGATCATCGAGGGCAGCACCCAGATCCAGCAGATCTCCCTGCCGATGTTCGATTTCCAGGAGTTTTGATTTCCGATGGCCGTCAAGTGCGTCGTCTGGGACCTCGACAACACGATCTGGGACGGTATCCTCCTCGAAGACTCCGAGGTGCGCCTGCGTCCCGCGATCCCTCACATTCTCAAGACGCTGGACGAGCGCGGCATCCTGCAATCCATCGCCAGCCGCAACGACCACGCCGCCGCCGTCGCCAAGCTGCGGGAGCTGGGGCTCGACGAGTACTTCCTCTATCCCCAGATCAACTGGAGCTCGAAGGCCGCATCCGTCGCGCAGATCGCCAAGGACCTCAACCTGGCTCTCGACGCCTTCGCCTTCGTCGACGACCAGCCGTTCGAGCGCGAGGAGGTGGCCTTCAGCCACCCCGGCGTGCTGTGCGTCGACTCAGCCGATCTGGAGAGCCTTCTCGACCGCCCCGAATTCAATCCCCGCTTCATCACCGAGGACTCCCGCCTGCGGCGCCGGATGTACCAGGCCGACATTCGCCGTAACAGCGAGGAGGCTGAGTTCGTGGGACCCAAGGAGGAGTTCCTCGCCACCCTGGGAATGATCTTCACCATCGCGCCCTGCCGCGAGGAGGACCTCAAGCGAGCCGAGGAGCTGACCGTGCGCACCCACCAGCTCAATACCACTGGCTACACCTACTCCTACGAGGAGCTGGACGCCCTGCGGCGGTCGCCCCGCCACGAGCTGCTCATCGCGAGCCTGGAGGACCGGCACGGCGCCTACGGCAAGATCGGCCTGTCGCTGGTGGAGAAGGGCCCCGAGATCTGGACGGTGAAGCTTCTGCTCATGTCCTGCCGCGTCATGTCCAAGGGAGTGGGGACGATCATGATCCAGCAGCTTCTCCGGCGGGCGAAGGACGCCGGCGTCAAGCTGCGGGCCGAGTTCGTCTCCAACAACCGCAACCGCCAGATGCTCATCACCTACCGCTTCGCGGGCTTCAAGGAGATCGAGAGGGTGGGGGAGGTGGCCGTCCTGGAAAACGACTTCTCGGCCCTCCAGCCGCCGCCGCCCTACGTGGATCTGCGCCTCCCCGAGTAGGGGAGCCTTGCGGAACCACGGGAAATCGCTCTCCCCAGTTGGGGAGGAGCTTTCCCCAGTGGGGGACGAGTTTCCCGAGTGGGGGACGGGTTTTCCCCAGTTGGGGAAGGATTTCCCAAGTGGGGAATCGCTTTTCCCCACTGGGGAGAGGGATTTCCCGAGTGGGGCGGGGCTTCCCCAACTGGGGAGAGCCTTTCCCCCGCTCGTTTCAGGCTCGCCCGGGCAGGTTCTGCCGCGCAGCTCCCTAGTCGATATCGTCGAGCTCCCGGTACTGGAGACCCGGGATGCGCGGGGTGCGGACGTCAAACCCACGTTGGCGGTCCACGGCCTCGAAGATCTCGATCTTGTAGGCGAGGCCCTCGGGCTGGCCGGCGTCCGACCAGTAGTGGCGATGCTCCCAATTTTCCTCGGAGCGAATGAGCGGCCACCCTGCCAAGGCGAGATGGAGCGCGAAGGTTCCTGGGGCGCAGTGAGAGGCCTCCCCCGGCAAGTCCTTGAGATCGCCGTGCTCCTCCCAGCCGAGCCGGTTTCCGAGATTCCGTGCGGTGACCACGACGCGCCACTGGCCGTCCTGCTGGATCAGGAAGCAAGCCTCCGACTAACCCGTCTCGACGGTGCGTCGGACTCCCGCGTAGGGAATTAGGAAGCTGCCAGGTTCCCCTTGGGTCCGCAAGAAACGACCCCCGGCAGTCCGAGCGCCGTTTTCTCCCTGATCTCGGGTTACCCCCGCGCTCGGGGAGGTAGCAGCGTCGACAGCTTGGCGATGATCTCAGTGACTGTGGACTCCGGGAGCACGCAAATGAAAGACGCCTTCCTGGCGCTCCAATCGGCGCTCCTTACCTGATCTGCGAGAACGACTCCCGCTACGGGAAGATCCCGTGGCAGAGCAACTTCGAAGGGGTAGCCCTTGACCTGAGTGGTGACTGGACAGGCGAGGAGGAGTCCGACTTTTCGATTATAGGACGCAGGTGTCAGAACCACCGCGGGACGCCGGCCGGCCTGTTCGTGCCCAGCCTGAGGATCGAAAGTCAACCAGATTGCATGGCCCTGTTCTGGAACATAGGCCATGGACTACCAAATTTCCTTGCCGACGGGTGGACCCCAGTCGGTTTCGCCATGCAGATTCGAAGGGCGGACATCAGCAAGAAGCTCCTCGAGGGTGTAGGAAGGGACCGGCGGAGCTTCCGCGATGAGACGGCCCTTCACTACGGTCAGCTCCACTTCCCGGTCTTTCTCCAGCCCCATCTCAGTCACGAAGGGCTTGGGGATTCTGAGGGCGAGACTGTTGCCCCACTTCTGGACTCGCGTTCGCATGGCAGAACCTCCGTATCGCCAATGAGGCTACGCCGCTGAAGCCTCGCCTGTCAATCGATCCGCTGTGACGCTTCCTACTCGATATCGTCCAGCTCCCGGTACTGGAGACCCGGGATGCGCGGGGTGCGGACGTCAAACCCATGCTGGCGGTCCACGGCCTCGAAGATCTCGATCTTGTAGGCGAGGCCCTCGGGCTGGCCGGCGTCCGACCAGTAGTGGCGATGCTCCCAATTCTCTTCGGAGCGAATGAGCGGCCAGCCTGCCAGGGCGAGATGGAGCGCGAAGGTTCCGGAGACGCAGTGAGATGCCTCTCCGGGCAAGTCCTTGAGATCGCCGTGCTCCTCCCAGCCGAGCCGGTCTCCGAGATTCCGTGCGGTGACCACGACGCGCCACTGGCCGTCCTGCTGAATCAGGAAGCGAGCCTCAGAGTCGCCGATCTCGACGCGATACTCGGGCAGCCCCTTGTGCCAGGCGAGAACCAGGTTGTGCTTCCACATCCACACCCACATCCCGATGCGGGCATAGAAGCGCACCGAAGGCTGCCAGGTCCAATGCGTGTCGAGCCGTATCCCCCCGGCATCGTTGGCGACGGTGGCCTGGAAGACCGCTTCGAGAGCGCGGCGGGCGATGCTCCGCCGGCGATGCTCGGGATCGATGTAGAGGCTGGATACGGAGATCAGATCGAGCCCGTAGATGATCGTCCCGAGGGCGATCGTTCCGACCCGCTGGCCCTCGGCGAGAAGCCAGAACGGGTGGCAGTAGTGGGAGTGAGGGCTGGCCATGGGGCCGCCGTGGTACGTGACGCGGCACTCCTGGGCAAGGCGCTCGTCGTCCGAGAGCCGGGAGATGTCGAGCTGCTCGTGGAAATGGCCTTCGAGCAGCGACGCGAGCTCGCGCAGGTTCCAGCGCTTCGACTCCTCCTCGTCGGTCGAGAGCGGCTCGATCACCCCCTCAGCCATGAGCTGTCTATAGCAGGCTTCAATACTGCTCTCGGGCGTTTTGTACCAAGCCTTCGTGGTCATGCGGACCACGATAGAACACCTGGGAGACAATGCCTACCCGTTCTGCGCTAACCCGCATTTCTCACAAAGGGGGCCGTGGTCGGCCGTTTTCGGGGCGAAATCGCGGAAGGTTGTCTGCAGCCCCTTCGGGGGTTTAGTTCGGAGTCACCGGAGGGCGAGAACAGAGCGG